>Ga0209541_10001820_pt1 | contig 41627 bp, 33 predicted proteins | sample RifCSPlowO2_01_FD_184027 | JGI IMG/M metagenome (GOLD analysis project Ga0209541, IMG submission 184027) | Groundwater microbial communities from Rifle, Colorado - Rifle CSP2_plank lowO2_0.1 (SPAdes) (version 2) | ecosystem: Environmental > Aquatic > Deep subsurface > Groundwater | place...
AGCTGCGGAAGTGCCCCCCAATGTTCTTTCGGATGCTGCATAGTTGGTACACAGGGAGTTTTGACTACAGAATTAGGATGTACTGATTTAACTTCTAATTATCCTGACCTTACGATGAACTTTAGAGGGGATATTCAGGAAGAGTTTGGATGTTTTTTAGTTGCAAGATCGCAGGATACGGGATGCTGTGCTGGAGGAAGTGCTGAGGAAGGAAATAGCTGCAGTTTATCTACAAGAGGAGAATGCAATGGAGAATTTTTTATGAATACTGACTGCGTGAATGTTCCTGATAATAAGTGTGCTGACTGCAAGCCAGAAATACCAAAAATAGAATGGAAAAAAACATGCAGCTATGATTATGGAGATTCTGTTTTTTATGAAGATGCATGCGGAAATCCTGTTGTGTTTGGTGTGCCTGCTGATGAATGTGTTTACTCTGCTGGATTTTTATGCAGGGAGGAAGAGGGAAATGTTTACTGCGATAATTTAAATTGTGCTGCGAGTGATAATCTTGAAGAGACTGAGATATGGGACAATCCGAGAGTGGATGAGAGCAGGGATTGTGCAACTGGGGCTGCATTTGATGATGAATGCTGGACAAATGATTATACTTTTACAGGCGGAAGAAATTTCAGAAGAAATGGTGAATCATGGTGCGAGTTTGATGCTGATGCAGGACCTACAAGAGATCTGCCCGGGACAAGACATTATGTACATGCGTGCTATGAAGGAAAAGAAACTGTGATTCCATGTGAGGAATACAGGAATGAATATTGTTTTCAATTTGATGGTCCTGAAATATCTTCTGCAAAATGTTTTGAAAATAAAGCAGCTGTTAATAGATGCGGGGAATGCACTACCAGTGATTGCTGTAATAATCAAGATTTGAGAACATGCGTTTGGATTTCTGCTGAACAGGAAGAGGTAGATGCAGAGACACAGAGAATTAATGATGAGAGAAGGCAGAGAGCGATTGAAAGAGGGGAAGACCCTTCTAGGGATGTTGCAATTGGTATTGATGATGAGGGGCTTTGCCTTCCTTTGGTCCCTCCTGCTGGAAATCCTGAACTTTGCGGATTTAATGACGGGGAAAGTTTTGTTAATCCTTTAACGTTGGATGTTGCATGGCATAATGCTGGATGGGGGGCTGACTGGGACTGTGACGGACCATGCAAAGCTTACACACAAAAATTTGCTTATCAGTATAATACAATTTGTAATTCGCAGGGAGACTGCGGTGCAGGATATAATCTTGCCGGAGAGTGGAGTCCTGGGGGATTTGAGAGAACATGCGATGTTAGTTCTGAGATAAGAGGTGATTTTGAGGATGGTGATGTTTCAGGCGTTGGCGCTGACGGCGAATATAATTACTGGTATGAGGGCAATGTTTATGACGACGAGGATGCTGACAGGTTAATAAATAATTGTTTGGTACAATTGCCTGATCCTGCTGACAAAACTGATGAGGATTATTCTTTTTTGAGTTATCTTACTTATACAGGAGGATTGAGTGCTGATCTTCCTCCTGAGGCTGCTGACTTAAATTTTTTTGCAGGGGAACAATTTCTTGGTATTACTGGAGCTCAACTTGCAGCAATAGCACCATTTGCTATTTATCTTACAGGTGTGGGAATTTATGCGCTTGGTCCGGCTACACTTGCAGGATTATTTATTGGTACTGCAGCTCTTCCAATAATTAACATTGTTGTGCTTGCAGTTGTTGTAATAGCAGTTATAATTAGTATTGCTACAGGAGGAGAGAATACTGAAGAGGTTCAGATAAGCTGCAATCCATGGGTTCCGCCTGCTGGAGGAAGGAATTGTGATTTATGTTATCAGCCTGGAACTATTAATGCTGAGGGAAGAGAGATTGAAATTGATTTAACTGCAGGAGGATTACATGACTGCACTCCTGCTTTGTGCGAAAGTCTTGGACAGGGCTGCGAATTTTTTTCTAATGTTGATGAAGGACCGAGATGCCTGAGCAAATGCGATGGTGATAATGCTGATGTTAATTTCAATGTGTACCAGATAAGTGATCTTGATTTATCTTCTGAGAATATTGGAAAATGTACAATAGGAAATGATTATAGATCTGAAACAAAAGACTGCAGACAGGCGAGTGGAAATTTAAATTATATAAAAGCAAATACTGCGGTAAAGGTCGGTTTTCATACTGATGAGCTTGCAACGTGCAGATGGGACTTTGAGCGGCCTTCAGGAGCAGTTGTTGATGTTGAATTTTATAATAACTTGGGAAAGACTTTTGATCAGGCTTTAGCTTCTAATGATCATACAGTTACTCTTGAACCAAGCATTCATTTAAATCCCGGAGATGTAAAGACAATATATGTTGCATGTACAGATGTATGTGAAAATACAAATGCTCCAAATTATTATTCTTTAAATTTAGAGACGGGAAATGTTGAAGACATTGGACCTCCACAGTTTATGGAGATAATACCTGCAAGCGGCTCTGCTATTAGGTATGATCTTGAAGAATTTACAGCAAAATTAAAATTAAATGAGCCTGCAATGTGCAGATGGAGCATGACAAATGATGTTTATGATTTGATGCCTGAAGAAAATTCCCTTAACTGCAGAGCTGGTTATAACAGGGAGGGATGCAATGTGCTATTTACAGGCCTTGTTCAGGGAGTAAATAAATTTTATATAAGATGTCAGGATGAGCAGGGAAATTCAAATGTTAATTCAATTCCAAATAATGACGGCTATACTTTATTCAGGAGCAATCCTCTTAATATTACAAGTGTGAGGTGCCTGCATAGTTATGGAAGCGAGTGCGGAATAATTTATGACAGGAATTTTACACTTGAAGTAAATACTTTCGGTGGAGGGTATGACGGGAAGGCAGTTTGCTATCTGAGAATGTTTGGAGATTCAGAGACTTCATTTAGATTTACAGATTCAAGTCTTCATACCCAGTCTATAGGGCCAAGGCCAAGCGGAACTTATACTGATAATTTAAGGTGTGTTGATGGGGCAGGCAATGAAGAAAGAAAAAATATTGATTATACTTTTTTTGTTGATGAGGAGGCCCCAAATATTTTGAGAGTCAATAAGGAGGGCGGCAACCTAATTATTTTAACTGATGAGAATGCTACATGCAAATTTGCAGCTGACAAAAATATTATTTACAATGAGATGAATGCATTTGGAACTACTGGCAGTACAAGACATTCAACTTCTATTGCTGGAGATTACATGCATGTTGTGTGTATGGATAGATTTAATCATTTTACAAGCCTTGATGTTTACAGCGCTGAGCTTTAGGATATTGTATCTTTACCTGTTTCTATTTTTGTTAATGGATAGTATTATTTTTAGGTTATTTTTTTAAACGAAATGTTTATATATATGCATGTTTATATATAATATGATGACGAAAATAATCTCTATTTCGGATGATGCATATGGACAAATGTTAAAAATTAAGGAGGGAAAGGAATCATTTTCTAAAGTAATAATGCGAATTATGGGAGAAAAAAAACAGCGGCCACTTACTGATTTTCTTGGGATTTTGCCTGATGAAAGTGTACGTTCTATAGAAAAGGCAATCAATGAAGGACGAAAAAAACATCTATATTTGCATAAAAAGAGGCTGCAAAATGCTTTTTGATACTACTTTTCTGATTGATCTGCTAAGGGGGAAAGAGCCTGCTGTCTATAAAATAACGCAAAAGATTGAAGAACATTGTGAAACTAAATGTATTTCTTCTATTAGTGTTATGGAGTTGTGGAGGGGAGCAATACAAAGTGACCGTTCAGAGGGAGAAAAGAAAAAAATTACTGAATTGTTGTCTTCGCTGTTTGTATATGTTTTTGATGAAAATATAGCAAAGAAAGCAGGAGAAATTGAAGCACAGTTAATAAAAAGCGGTGAAATAATTCAACTTGAGGACGTTATCATAGCGGCTACTGCTTTGATACATCGTCAGTCAATACTCACAAGAAATACAGAGCATTTTAAAAGAGTACAGGGAGTTGAAGTGGAAACATATTAGATTTAGTTTTATAATTTTCTTTTAACGATGAGCTTTAGGATATTGTATCGGACCAGATTTCGTATATTTTATATCTTATTCTGTATTTTTTTAATATATCTTTTATTTTATTTTTCTCTTCAGGCTTTATAAGGATGCAGCTGTTTCCAAGCTTTAGTTTTGATATACCTTCAACCACATAGGTTTTTTTGCCTACTCTTTGTTTATAGCCATATAATTTTCTCCATATTTTTACTTTATCCTTTCTTTTTACATTTTTGAAACTCATTGTGATTATTGTATATTGCTTTAACCCTGATGGTTTTTCTTTATACTTTCCATACAGCATTATTCCATTGGATATTATACTTCTTTTTAGGGAGGGCCATTTATCGAGTTTTCCTATTTTTAATGAAATTTTATTTTTTATTCCGGTGATGACATATTTTTGATATGTATCTGATTTTTCAAATAAAAACAGTGCATTATCTATTTTTTTTTCATTTTTTTTCTCTGTATCTATAAAAATATCTATATCGCTCTCTTCATCAAATTCATTGTTAGCTACACTACCAAATAATATTGCTTGGTCTATATCCACGCTTTCTATCAGAAATGCAACAAAACTTTGTGCTAGTGATATTAATTTATTTCTTTTCATTTTTTCTTATCTGCATTATTTCTTTTTCTATGCTGTTAAATAATTCAAGCGCTTTTTTTATCTTTTCTTCAGACTGCGGAGATCCATAGGCTAGATTTTCACATAATAACTCCAGTTCTCTTATCATACTAATTATTTTGTTTTTGTTTGGAAATTCCGGGATTCTGTCTCCTGCGTTTTTTGCCTTGAACCATCTGTGATTTAAGTGCGTACTTACATCAATCTTACTGGTTTCTAAAAGGTAGGCACTAAGCAGATCTATTATGGCTCTTGGACAGTGCAGGCCTATAACTCTCTGCGAGTTTTTTATTCCTTTTACCCTGACTCCCCATTCGAAAATTGTTTCTCGATGTTCGCTGAATGAATTTAAATGATTCTCGATTTTCATAATGTCTTTTTATGTTACTTGGTATATAAACTTTTTGGTACTTAGTATCATATGTTACCTAGTAATATATTGTTATGTTACTTAGTCCATAATATTATTTTTTTCTTCAGGTTTTATAAGGATGCAGCTGTTTCCAAGCTTTATTTTTGATATGTCTTTTAGTATATAGGTTTTTTATTTTGTTTTTTAGCCATGTTTTGCGTATCCTGCTCTAAATTTTATAATCAAACAAAAAGGTTTAAATATTCAGGTGAATGAAAAAGAATATGCAGAAAAGGGGACAGGTAAGCGTATTTGTAATTGTTGGAGTGGTTCTTGTAATTCTTGTAGCTCTTTTCTTTTTTGCGAGAAATGAATATGGTTTTTTTATTGAGCCTTCTGTTTTTATTGATGACAAGGCGAAGCCTATTGAGGATAATCTGAGGGATTGTGTAAAAAGCAGTGTTGAAGAATCCCTTGATGAGTTTGGGAAGCAGGGGGGAAATTTTAATCCTACTAAATTTAAAATGTATGACGGCTATAGCCTTCCTTATTTCTGCGATAATATTCCAGGGGTTCCTGAGTGCCTGAACAGGATGCCTGCTTTAGGAAATATTTTGAATGATTTTAATGAACATATTCAGGAGCATGTAAGGGAATGTGTTGATGATGGCCTTGCTGAGGGAGGATTTGGATATGAGGTTGATGCTGGAGAATTAACGACAGGTGTTGATGCTGCAGGTGACAGAATTGCTGTAAGTGCAAATTATGATGTTAAAATAAGAAAGGGAGAAACAGAGACAAGCGTAAGGCCTGTTAATTTAAGATTTGATGTTCCTATTGAAAATATTTATGCTGCTGCTGTTGATGTTGTGAATGCTGAGGCAAGAGTTGGAAGCTTTGAGCAATTGTTATATATGCTGAATGAAAGAGGACAGGTAATAATAAATATTGACAAGCCGTATCCTGATAAGGTTTATAAGATAAATATGAAAGACAATAACTTTGAATTTTGGTTTGCAGTTGAGGGTGAAAGAGGAGTTTAGATGGCTGAAAAAAATAATTTTGGAGTTAAGAAGGTTCTTGCTTACATACAAATATTTTTAGCTGTGAGCCTGAGCTTTGCTTTTGCATTTAGTTTTAATTCTCCTGGTGTAAATGCGCAGGCTGCAGAACAGGTTTGCTGCGAGACTGACAACAGCGGGAATATATGCAGTTATGTTGGTGTGAGCCAGTGTACAAATGCAGGAGTGCAGAAGGCTGCCACAAGCTGCGACCAGACAAGCTTCTGCGGTGCAGGCGTGTGCGTTGGTCTTGATGGATTTTGCTATGATAATTATCCGAGAGCATTATGCGAGGACAGAGGGGGAAATTTTGTTGCAAATGCAAGATCAGAGAGTGTTCCACAGTGCAAGCTTGGATGCTGTGTTATTGGCACGCAGGCTGAGTTTGTTACCAAAGACAGATGCATTGAGGCTACAGGACAGTTTCCTGATCTTGAAGTTGATTTTAGAGATGATGTTGGAAGCGAGTTTGAGTGCTTAAATTTAGCAAGAAACCAGGTGCAGGGATGCTGTGCGAGAAGCGATGGCGCATGCACTTTTGGCGCAAAGTCAGAATGTGATTTAACACCAAGCGTTTCAGGCGAAGGATTTTATGGGGGTGTTTTTTGCAGTTCTGATTCTTTGAGGAATGTCTGCGAGTGTGCTCCACATCCTGATCCTAATGCTGATAGGCAGGCTGCACTTAGAGCAACTACGTGCCTTCCTGATAAAGATGAGGTTTACTGGGTTGACAGCTGCGGAAATCCTGAGAGCATTGTAACTGAGGAGATTTTTTCTGGTGTTCAGAATGCTGCAAGAAAAGACGGAAAATGCAATTATAATCAGGGAACTATATGCGCTGATTCTGACGGCGACGGTATTGCGACATGCGAGAGTTTAGATTGTTCTGCTAATAAATTTTTAAGCTTTGGCCTGGAGAATTACAAGGGAACCGATGATACAGAGATTAAAGATGGTGGCGGAGTTTTGAACGGCGAGAGTTGGTGCATGTTTGACAGTTCTGAGCAGGAGCAGAGGTTTGATGAGTTTAGCACTGCTGACAGAAGAGGAAAAGATCCTGTTGGAAGCAGATATTACAGGAACATCTGTATAAACGGACAGGAATTGATTGAGCCTTGCAAGGATTTTAGAGAAGAATACTGCTATGCAAACACTGTGAAGGTTGAGAGTGCTAATCGGGTTTATACAGAGGCAAGATGCATTGAAAATGAGTGGGAGACTTGCACTGTTGAATGTAATACTGCTGATCCTTTTAAAATGAGCAAGGAAGAATTTGAGGAGGCATTAAGAAAAGACCAGCAGTGCTGTCTAAGTACAAACAGAGACTGTTCATGGACTGGAAACAAGTGTATTCCTGCTGTAAGTCCAGGATTTAAATATTGGGAGGGTGAAGGCGCTGATGTTTGCGGAAGAGCTTCTTTAGAATGCAATGCTGTTTTTGTGTGCGGTGGATGGAACAGAGTTCTTGGATTATGCGAGGAGGAGGGAACAGCTGCTGGTATATTAGGAGGTGTTGCTGCACTTGGATCTGGAGGATATACTGCTGTTGCTCTTGGTACTATTGGGTGGCCTATTGCTCTTGGCAGTGGCGCTCTAGCTGCTGCTTTGGTTGGAATATCTGCAGAGAAAAAAGGAGGATGGCATGTTTTCAGCGGAAAGGAATGTTTAAGCCAGGAATTTTTACAGGCTTCAAATAATTTATGCAGAAGCTATGGTGACTGTGGTGCTGACTTTAATTATCTTAATGATTTTAGCATAACTGGAAACATTGACAATAAGTTTACTTACAGCAGAGCTGGATTTTCAAATACTGAAAATATTAACGAGGATCTTGCAAATGCTGCGAGAGAAGATACTAAATTTGATTTTGGTGATAATGTTCCTGGAAATTTAAGCGGATTTGCTGACTGGGAACAGGGAAGTGATTTCCTTGACTTCCGGGGACCAAGCGTTAGGCCTGAAGGAGGATTTTTAGGTAAAGGAAAAAGGGCTTTGTTTACTGAAGATGATATAACTGGGCAGGGCTGGTTGTCGCCTGGTGCTTTGGCTATTGGTTCTTTGGGGGCTGGATTGTTGGCAAGTTTTGCTGGAGGTATTTCTATAGGTGCAGGTGCATCTATTGGATTAAGTGCTTCTCCACTAGGTTATTTGGTTGGACAGGCTTTACAGTTTACTGGCATAAGTGCATTTCAAAATTTAGGTCTTTCAAATGTTAATGCACGTTTTATTTCTCAGGCTGGTACTTCAGGTACTGTTGAGCAGGGTTTATTGAAAAAAGCATTGATTGATAATGGGATAAAGGAGGATGTTGTCAATAAACTTAGTGCAACACAATTAGGAGATATAGCTGCAGGAAAGGAAGTTGCAGGAGTATCTAAAGATATTGTTAAAAAGGCGGTTAGCAAGTCAACAGGTGGGGTTAATAATTTTGCAAACTATATGACAGGCGTTTCTGCAGCATTGTGGGCTTATACAATTTTCCAGCTAGGAGATGTAATTTTTGAGGATGTGAAAACAGTTCCAATTAAAACAACGTGTCAGCCATGGCAGGCTCCAACATACAGAACAAGAGCTACTGACACTGATGTGTGCGAGCTGTGCAATCCTGACTTTGAGGATTATGTTGATGAAAACGGAAATCCAACAGATGCAAGGGCATTAAAGAGATGTTCTGAATACAGATGCAAGTCTTTAGGTGCAAGCTGTGAATTATTAAATGAGGGTTCAGGAGAGGAATTATGCGTTTCATTAAATAAGCTTGATACAAATTCACCTAAAATCAGTCCATGGAATGAAGGATTTACTTTGGATCCAAATGAGTTTGAAATTTCTGAGAATCCAGACAAAACAGGATTTAGAATAAAAGATAAAAATTCTGCTAATGGAGTTGGAATTCCTATCTATACTCCATTTTTCTTAGCAATACAAACAGATGAGCCAAGTCAATGCAAGATGAGTTTAGAACACAGCAACAGATATGAATCAATGCCGAATAATTTCTTCGGAGGCAATGTTTTCAAGTATTTTCATATAAATAATATGGTTTATCCTGCGACTGCTGGTGTGAATGAAACTGCAGGAATATTATTGCAGGGAGGAGGGGATTACAGGTTAAATGTAAGATGCACTGATGCTGTTGGGAATGCAAATGAGGCTGATTATATAATAGAGTTTACTGTTTCGCCTGAAGATGATTTAACTGCCCCGCAGATAGTCGGGAGCAGCATAACTCCTCCTGAAAGTGTTTTAGGAACAAATGAACAGTTTGGAAGAGAGGTTTACTTAACTCATGGAACAACAAATACTGATGTTACATTATTTGTGAATGAGCCTGCAAAATGCAGATTTAGCTTTAATCCTATTGACTATAGTTTGATGGATGTCCAGAAAGAGTGCAATGTTGCAGGCGGAGATCCAACTGCACCGCCTTATTATGAATGTATGTTTTCTGATCCTGGAGGAATAGCTGGAAGGGGACCTTCAATCTCAGGATTTAATTCAACTGCTGGATTAAGACAGTTTGTTTACTTTAAATGTTCTGACAGATCAGAAAATTTCAATAGAGATGCTTATTCAATTACTTTAAGAGGAAGCGAGCCTTTAGAGATAGCTTCTTCAGGACCGAGAGGATTAATAAAAACAAGTACTGCAATTGTTAACGTGACTTTGCAGGTTAATACTGATGGCGGCGCTTTATTAAATGGGAATTCAGTATGCAAGTATACTACTGAAGAATCTTTAAAACAAAATCTTGGTTCAATGAGTGAATTTTTGAGAACTAATTCAAGCGTTCATACGCAGCCATGGCAGCCGAGCACAGGAGTTCAGAAATTCTTTGTTGGGTGCTATGATATTGCCGGCAATGTTGATTATGGTGAGATTAATTTTGAAGTTGAGCAGGATGTTACTCCGCCTTTTATAACAAAAGTTTACAGGGATGAAAATTTTCAGCCTGCCCAGTTTACTGTTGAGATAAATGAGCCTGGGCAATGCAAGGACAGCGTTGATGATACATTTGAATATGAAACAGGAGGGAACCTGATGAATGTTGTTAATGTGAACAGCACTGTATTTTCAAGCACTGTTCCTAATTCAGATGTTTATTATGTTATGTGCAGGGATGACTTTGGAAACGTGATGAGTCCTGCTATAATACAGATTGCTGAGGTTTAGCTTTTTATATTCTTGAGTTCTTATTTTATTATGGATCTAATGGTTGAAGTGTTTGCTCTGTGTTCTATTAATTAATCTGTCAACATCTGCTCTTTTCTCTGGATCAAGCTGCAGACAATCCACAATAAATTTTCTTTTACGTGGATTCTTAAATGCTCTTTTGTTAAACAATCTTTCATGCGAATTTCTCGAGTTTCTGAGTGCATATTTTATATTTTGAAGAACCATTCTTTCGATTTCTCTCCAGTTTTTTTCTCTTTCTTCTTTTGATGGCCGCAGGAATGGATATTCTCCAGTAAACATATAATATGCTAAAACACCGATTGCCCATATATCGCTTTTTGGTGTTGGTTGCACTAATCTATCTTCGTTTGTTGTGTAAAGTTCAGGTGCTCTTACTGAAAGTCCTGTAAGGGAAAATGTTTTGTCTTTTGGATTGTATTTGAATGAGGTTGCATAGCCGCAGTCAGTTATTTTTACTTGATTGGAATGTCTGATCTGGCTTTCTTCTTTTTCATATATTAGTCCAATGTTTGAAGCTTTTAAGTCTCCATGTGCCAACCCATTATTATGAAATGTTTTTAAACCATTACATATTGCACGAAGAACAATGTCTGGCCGTTTTATTCTCGTACTTTCTTTATTGTTCCTTTCTATACAGTCTTCTAATGTTTCTTCGAACCAGTCTTCTATCATGTAATATGTGCCTTTATCGTCAAGAGATTGAATGGTCCGAACCATGCTTATATTTTGATTTTTTGAATCTCTTGATATGCGTGCAGCTTTTTTTTCATGACCAATAATATTATACTTCTCGTTGAAATTAGGTATTTCCCCCCTCTTTTTCATATATTCTTCTATTTCTTTAAGATTGAATATTTTTATTACAGCCCTGTCTTCAGGACATTCTGGATCTTCTGCTTCGAATACATGCTTCTGTGATCCTGATGCAATGTGTCTTTTTAATACATATCCTGGACTTCTGTGTTGGTTTGTGAATAAGTACATATTTCTTATTGCTTCAATTGGTGCTGAGGGATTTTGTATGTGGAGATCAATGTAAGAATCCATTTGTTCTGAACTATGTGCCAGTGCATACAATTCTTTTATTTTATCAAAATCAGCGTTTCTTAAGTCTGTTTTTTGTGCTATTGTCCTTAGAATGTTTATCATAACTAATGGATTTGAATTCAATCTATTTGAATTTTTATCTTCATTATGACCCATTTCTATAATCAAATCTAAAGTTTTTTGATTTAAATCTACTAATTCTCTTAGAGGGGCTAAATATCTTTCTTTTATCAATTTTCCCGGTAGCCTCATATTCGGTTTATTTAAACTTATTAAGCTGGCAGTGCTTTCATCGAAACCATATTCCATACATCTATCCTTGAACCATTGTTTAGTTATATCTTCTAATATTGGGAATTCTTTTTTTTCAAGTAATTTTCCAAGTGCTAAAAAACATTCTTCAATGTGCTCTTTTTTATCTTTAGTGAGGACTTTATTTTCTAATAAGCCGGGATCTAAGGTGATTTTATCTTGCGCAACAAGATACCATATTATACTATAGAATTCTAGTTCTCTGCTTATTCTTTCTTTAGGCGCATCTTCAGATACCCTAGTATGGTATTTTACTAATACGTCACTTCCAGGAATATCTTGTAAAATCCCCCATAAACTTTGGATTACTGATCTATCCCTTTGGTTTTTAGCAGCAATTTCAGCTTCGTACTCTTCCCCCCCTTCTGAATCCTGCAGGTTTGTAATTGCCATACATTTACTTATATAAAAAAATTAAAAAATCTACCTATTTTAGAAGATGCTGCCTGACTACTATTTCAAGGCCATTTTGCCTTACTTCTTCTGCAAATCTGTAAGATGGTGTTTGTTTTCTTTCTCTTAGATAATCAAGGAAGTATTTTGCTTCTGCTCTTTCAAATCCTAGATCAACAAGCCCCTCTTCTGCTTTTGATATCTCTTCGTCCACTACTTTTTTGATATCTGTCCTTAATTTATCACCATTGGGACTGTAAATCATTCCTTCTAGGCCATAAATTAATGCCTGATCCCTGTTTAATCTTACTTTTCCTATTGGGAGAAACTCTTCTTCTTTTCTTTGGGAATATGCTATTCTACCAATATAGAAAAACATTGCAGCGACGTCTTCTTCTACAGAAGGCTGTGTTGGAATTAATCTTAACTCAACAACAGGATAAAATCTGTTTTTTTCTCTTATAAACTTTAATCTTGCGTCTTTCCAGTTTAATCCCATGCCCACACCAACAACCTTTAGCGGATCTTCATTTTTCAAGTCGAAAATAAAGGGCTGCTCTGATATTCTTGTTAAATAATCATCTATATCTTTGTAGTATTTTGGGAGGCCAACTCTGTTGTCTTTGTTCATATCAGAAAATCTTCTTAAGTCATGCGTTGCTTCCCATGCGGGCAACCTTATATCATTAAATCCTGTGTCAATTCCATTTATTATTCTTGAATTGCCGCATATTGCAGCAACATAAGGCCCTATCATCAGTGCCCTGTTTACTTTGTCAATACCATCATGAATGTCTTTTGCCTGTATATTTATTTGTACAGCACTGAATAAACCTACACATGCAGCAGAGTCAAAATCTATTCCCCCAATTTTTGTTTTTATATGGCTGCCTCTTCTTTCATCGTGATATTTTGGCACTATCCTGTACCTTTCATTATTACCAACCTGAATATTTTGTGGATTGATATTTGGCACAGCACCCATTCGCAGTATATGCAAATTTTCCTGCTTGCAATTATCCATAAGATTTTTTTCGTTTTCTTTTAGAATGTCACAAATTACCTTAATACTTTTTCCATTATGTGGATTTGTCTTTAGTTCTATCTGATAGGCACCAAGTTCCATTCCGCGGCCTTCTCTTTTTTCTATTAAACGCTGAACCTTTTCTCCGGGTGCTGGTGTTAGGTCATCTGAAAGCAGATTATATTCTGTTTCAAAACCAACTACAATGCCATTGTCTTCTTCTATTAAATTTTTTCTTACTATTTCTATTCCTTCCCAAAATTTTTTTCTTACTATTCCTTCTTCATTCATTCTTTGATTACCTCCCCAATGCTTGCAATGTGCTCTCCTTCATGCACAAATTTTCTTTTGCTTATGTCACATACAAACCCTTTATTCTGACACTTAACCGGTTCTTCTACAAATTCATTTATATTAAGTATTCCGCCAATGTCCTCTCCTTCCTTTATCTCTTCATCTACTTCTTTTAACGGCGTGAATATGCCTGCTGTATGAGAAAACAACTGCATTCTTTTGAAATATTTTAGTTCTTTCTCTATTATCTCTTTTTCAACCATCTTAAATTTTGCAAGAACATTTTCAATACCATTGATAATAAAATTTATGTCGTCTTCACTTGCTGTTTCTATTGCATCTACCTCAACTGCAAAATGAGGTATCATTTGTCTTGCAAGGAATGCTCCAAGTGTCTGGCTGTATTTTTCCTCTGAAATCGCATGAATTTTCCATACTCTTTCGGCGTTAAATACTTTTATTATTTCTATTGTTTTTTCGTCTGTTTTGTTGTTGCAGCTTATTAATAGCAGTGTGGGCTTAGTTTTATTTTGCATGTTGTGAATGTCTATTACCAAATCGCTGTCTGCCATTATATGCGTTAATTTATTTGCCAGCCTTTCTGTTATTGTGCCGTTAGGATTTCCCGGAAAGCACCTGTTAAGATCTGTTGAATCTATAGTACTTTCTCTTGTTTTTGAAAATCCAGCAATTGGGTTTGCGCATAATATAATTTGAAGAGTGCCTGTTTTCAATTCCAGTTTATCAAGAAGTTTTTTTATTATCAAAAGTCCGCTGAATTCATCACCGTGCATGCCTGTCAGTATTGTAACTTTTGGGGAGCCTGTTCCTATCCTTATTAGCGGGAGGTCTATATCAAAATGTCCTGCTTTTCCAATATTTATTTTTTGGATTTTGTTTATTTTTTTATTTTCCATTTTTGCAAATTTAAATTAGAATGATTTTTCCAATGCCTTGGGCTGTTATATCTGCCTATTAATAATAAGAATATCTTTTGTAATTCTGGTTTTTAAGTATCATCTATTTGTTTAGCTGTTTTCCTTTTTAATTGTTTGCCTCATATAGGAGACATAATAAGCCTGTTTTTTGGAGATGGAAAATTTTCAAGGGCCTTGTATATAATCTTTCTTCCTTTCTCTTTAAGATATTCCACTCTTAAACAATCTACCACCTCTTCCCTATCATGCATCTTTTTAGGTTTGTAATTGTCTGGTTTTAGCAGATGCCTATCTGGTTTGTAGCAGCACGGAACTATGCCGAAAGGGAGACAATTATCAAGTGCAATTTTTATTATGTTGTCGGAGAGATATCCACATGCATGTATACTAACTATAAAATCATTATTTTCTAATTTTAGCCCTGTATTATCTATATCTACATTGAGGCAGTGAAATCTGTCCTTGGCAGCAGGGTATTCTCTTAAAATAATCTTTCTTAATGAGACATTCTTTCTTGTGTTTTTAATATCTATTGATAATACATCAATTGAGGGATTGTTCATCAAAAAATACCATCCCAGCAGGCCATTACCCGAGCATATGTCTACTATTCTTTTTCCGTGAGAGTAAGGAGCCACTTCTTCATAGAATATTTCTGCTTTTCTTAAATGCCTTGATTCTATTCCTGCTGTTTTACATATTTTAACCAGATTCATATTTTAATCTTGCAAATGTTCTTTTTCCGACTTTTATTATCTGGCCGTCTTTTACTTTTATATTGGCGAACACATCTGTAATTTTTTTATCATCTATTTTTACTGCTCCTGCCATGATCCTGTCTTTTATTTCGTTTCTTGAGTTATAATGACCAGTCATTTCTACAAGATCAACTATACCTATTTGCCCATCTTTTATGCGCCCATAATCTAGCCTGATTTCAGGTATATCTTTTGGTGTTTCTTTATATCTAAAAACACGCTCAAATTCTTTTTCAGCTTCAAGTGCTGCTTCAAGTCCATGGTATTGAGTAACTATTTCCTTTGCAAGTCCGGCTTTTGCTTCTTTTGGATTGAGGCTGCCATTTTTGAGAGCAATCTCCATTCTTGCTATTTCATCCATTGGAACATTTGTTAGCAGCTCGTACCATATACCGAGTATACTATCTTGGACAGACATAATTTTGCCATACATATCATCTGGGTTTTCATTTATACCTATATGATTTCCAAGGCTTTTGCTCATTTTTTCTTTGCCATCAGTTCCTACAAGCAGAGGCATTGTTATTGCGACTTCAGGTTCCTGGCCGTAGCTTCTTTGCAGATCTCTTGTGAACATAAAATTAAAGTACTGGTCAGTGCCCCCAACTTCAATATCTGCTTCAAGAACTATGGAATCGTAGGCCTGTAAGAAAGGATAGATAAATTCTGTAACTGTAACAGGATCCCCTCTTTCTAGCCTTTCAGCTATTGACTTTCTTTTTATCATGTCATTTACTGTCCCCCTATACAACATTTCAACAAAATCTTCAATGGTTTTTGGTTTTAGCCAGCTGCTGTTATAAACTATTTCTGTCCTTTCAGGATTTAATATTTTGAATATTTGTTCCTTGTATGTTTCTGCGTTTTGCAAAACTTCCTCTTCTGTCAGTACTTTTCTTCCACTTGCCCTGTCTGTTGGGTCTCCTATTCTTGCTGTGAAATCACCTATCAGGAATTTTACATTATGGCCTAGGTCCTGGAAATGTCTTAGTTTTCTTAAAGTTACAGCGTGTCCTAAGTGTATTTCTGGAGCAGTCGGATCTACGCCTTCCTTAACTATCAATGGTCTTCCTTTTTCTTTTGCTGCCTTTAATTTGTATCTAAGTTCTTCTCCCTGCACTATATTTTCTGTGCCGCGTATTAAATATCTAAACTCTTCTTCAAATTTCTTTTCGTCATCTGTCCAAAGCTTTTTTTCGTCGTTTTTCATTAGTTTTTTACTTTTCTTTTTGTTCTTTCAGATATTACAGTACCAGCTATGTCTCCTGCAAGCGATGTGGTATAATCCAAATAGGAATCAATTGTTTCTGTTTCTGTATATGGGTGCATAATGACTGCTTTGATGTAGTGTTTGCCATCTATTTCTGTTTCACCCAAATAAAACCTTCCGTATCCTCTTTGGGGTATCTGCTTATTTATCTCATTTAAAATATCCTCCCTTTGGTCTGTAAGGCCATGCCTCTGTAGTTCTTCATCAAGTGACGCCGGTTCATATCTATACAAAAGAATATTTGTTTCTGGTATGTTGTGCGGTCTAAAATCTTCAGAATTTTCAATTGATGCATGGAGATATCTTGTCATGTTTATTATATGCCGGTGTATAGTTTCGTAACCTTTGCTTCCAAGGGCGAACATTCCTGCATACAATTGTAGTATACCTTGGGTGCCTCTTGAACCTTCTATTGTCTGCCTGCCTGCATTGTAATGTTCTTCGCTGTCCCATAAATATGATGATTCTTGTTTTATATATCTTAGGGGATCTTCGGGATTTTTGAAAATAATTCCCCCGCATGGATAGTATGTGTAGAACATTTTATGACCATCTATAGTTACAGAATCAGCAAGTTCTATCCCTTCAAATTTGTCTCTTAATAGATTTGATGCGAGAAATCCACCACCATGCGCTGCATCCACATGATAATACATTTCATAATCTTTTCTGCCTGTTATTTCCTTTATTCTGTTTTTAACTATATTGCCTATTTCTTTTAATGGATCTATTGAGCCATGTTCTGTTGTTCCTGCTGTTGCAATTACAGCTATTGGTTTTATTCTATTTTCTACTGCTTCTGCTATTTTCTTTTCAAGATCCTCGGGAGACATGCGTCCCATGCTATCTGTTTTCACAGAGCGAATATTTTTTGTACCGATTCCACATATATTTGCGATTTTTTCTTTTAGAGAATAGTGCGCTCTTTCAGAAACAAATATTGCAACGTTGTCGTATCCTTCTTGATTTAAATATGGTAAAATCCCTATCAGACCATCTGTGCTTGCGGAAATAATCTCTTCTTCCCCACTTGCAGTTAGTTTTCCTGTCTTATATGATAATTTTTTGTTTCTGGCAACAACCATAGCTGTTAGATTTGCGATTGTGCCTCCGCTTACTATGTTTCCTCCGAAGCATTTTATTCTCTCGTTTTGAGGAGAATATCCTACAGCTTTTCTTAACCATTCTACAACAGTTTTTTCTATATATGTTATGCTTGGTGATACTTTTTGTGCAACAACATTGTGGTTCAAGTAATTGGAGATAATTGATGCCTGGAGGGAAGGAATAAACCCATGGGGATGTATCTCTCCCATAAACAAAGGATTAAATCTTATGCTAGGATCAGTATGCTTATCAAGTATATCTAAAACTTCTTCAATTCCACATGGATTTTCCGGAAGTTTTTTGGAGAACCTTTTTTCTGCCTCTTCATAACTAATTTCACCGTCAACGGCAGGCGGGTATATGTTTGTATCATCAAATCTTAAATTTTTATCGTTTGCTAATTCTTCTATTCTGCTTATAGCCTCTTTTAATTCTGGATCATTTTTTATAATATCCTCTACTTTTATGACTTCATCTATTGGTCCTTCTCCAATATAAAAATTATCCAGGCTTTTTAGAACGATTTCTGTAATTTTTTCAAAATATTCCCTGTTGGAACCATCAGGGGCCAGGAAGTACATCAGTCTAATTTTATTTAAAGATATTCTATCTTCTAAATCAAATTCTCTTGGATTGGGTGCAAGTTTCTGAAGTGTCACCATAACAAAAAGAAAATCTCTGGAATACTATAAACTTGGACCGCATTTATGGATGTTTTGTTGATTAGGTGTAACTTATGGAGAGAATATGTTTTATGTATCTCATTTTTGAGATATGTGTTTCATATTTGTCCTATATTTGGCTGCAGATTTTTTGTTTTGGATACTGCGTCATGTTTTTTTAAACAAAAATTTTGTATATTGTGTTATTCTAGAATTTTCTGTATGCAAATACAAGATCTGATTTTGAGCTGCAGATGCAGGTTTTTGGATTTCTTTTAACTATTTTAATATCTCTTCCGTTTATCGGATCCTTTCCCCATTCTATTGCAAACATTGGCTTTTCTTCAGGGCTTAATTCCTTTAACATCTCGTTAATATCTTCAACTTGTTTTGCAAAATGATAGAAGTGTCTTTTGCCAATTTTCTTTTTTAATTCTTTTGCAGATATTTCTATGCGTTCCTTAAAGAGAGACAGGAATAACGTCTTTTTACCCTGGTTCATGCTTATAGGCATTACATATATTGGGCTTGTCACGAATAATTTAGTGTTTATTTAGGGATATATACTTTGTGTAATTATAATTATTATTTCTATATTTGTAATTATAAAATAGAAAAATATATAAATTTATTTAACCTTGTTTTTTTGTGAAAAGAAAAATAAATCTTGTTGGAAATACAACGCTTACTGTATCCCTTCCATCAAAGTGGGTTAAGCGCAATAATCTTAGTAAAGGGGACGAAATTGAGATGGAAGAGAATGGTCAGCAATTGTTAATAAATCTAGGGGTAGTTAAAAAAACATTAAATGAGATTACAATAAATTTTGACGATGAGGCAAACTCTTCTCTTGTATGGAGGTATATGAAGTCAGTATATACCCAAGGCTATGATATAATAATAGTAAATTTTACAAGAAAAACCATCCCTTATACAAGCAAAGATTCTATTGTGATAGATAAAAAAGAGATTAGCACAGAGGCGTTTATTCATTTAGTTGCCAACAGGATGTTTGGTGTTGTTCTTGTTGAGCAAAGTAAAAACAGATTTATTTTAAATAATATTGGGATCGATACAAACATTGATGTTAACGAGCTGGCAAAAAAAATATCGTCTCAAATTAAGATTTTAGCTGGAAGGATTCTTAGTGCCATTGAATCAGGCGATAAAATGGAGTATAATAATATAGTTGTAATTGAGAATAATATAAACAATCTTGAGGACTATGGCATTAGGATTTTGAACAAGACAAAAGATAATACTGCTTACGGCGAAAAATATTTATTTTTAACTTTTCTTGAACATATAGGCGACATATTTTATAATATATTTGGAAGGGTTGTGGAACATGGGCTGCCGTTTACAAAAGAAGCGAAGGAATATTATCTTGAGTTGATGAACAAGTATGAAAAATTCCATAATGCTGTGTGGTATAATAAGAAAGAGATTCCGAAGGTTTTTCTTGAAATACGTGATTTTGAAAAAGAACTCATAAAATATGGAAAAAATAATATTTTATTGATGGACTTTGCTAATCTATGTTCTGAAATGGGCAGTTGTATACAAACAATTCTTTACAGTTTATGCGAATCAAGAGTTGTTGATGAGTAATTTTTTACTGTTTAAATAATGCAAAAGTATATAAATAACCATTCTTATATATATGTATAAGTTTGGTTAAAATGAAATTCCCGCTTCATTTAAGACTCAGGAAAAAGGCACACCAGGATATAGCATATGCACAGGATATTCTTGTTGACAATCTTTATAACTTTTTTTCAGACGCAGTTCTTCATGGTGGTACTGTAATATGGAGGTGCTATGGGGGCAACAGATTCTCCGAGGATGTGGATGTGTATATTTCTACTAAACAAAATATAGATAATTTTTTCAAACATCTTGAAAACATGGGTTTTTTAATTATAAAAAAAAGAATCAAAGAAAATTCATTATATTCACTACTGGAATTCAACCGTACCAAGGTAAGATTTGAGGCAGTGTTTGCAAAAAAAACGGACATTATCCTGAAGGAGTATGAAACTGCAGATGGTTCTTTGATAAATGTTTATACTCTATCGCCAGATAACTTGCTTGATGAGAAGATTGCTGCATTTATTAAGAGAAATAAGATCAGAGATTTGTATGATATATTTTTTCTGCTGAGATTTGTTAGTAAGAGAAGATTTATTCCAATTAAGAAAATAGTTGCAGTTGATGTAATTGACGAGGAAAATCTTAAAACATTAATTATTTCAGGGCTTGTGCCTTCATCAGATGAAATGAAAAAATACATTGAACAATGGGCAAGATAAAATATTTAAAAAAAGTAAGAGAATTTTTCAGGAAAACGCCGATAGTTACTATCTCTTCGCTTAAAAAGATTATAAAAAAAGACAATGGCTATATTTACCTTATGTTAAATAATATGGTATGCAGTGGTGAAATCTATAGAATAACCAGAGGAATGTATTCTATTTACAATGATCCAGTAATCAGTGTTTTTTGTTTCAAGCCTTCTTATCTTGGATTACAGGAAGCATTAAGTGTGCACAATCTTTGGGAGCAGGAGACTAACACAGTAATACTAACTACAAAAACTGTGAGAGAGGGAATTAGGGTTGTTTTTGATAATAATATAATAATCAGAAGAATAAAATCAAAATATTTTTTTGGGTTTGAGTACAAGAAATACGGGGATTTTTATGTTCCTGTTTCTGATATTGAAAAGACCCTTATTGATTTGGTTTATTTTTGTCAGCCTTTGGATAGAGAGGTTGTCCATAATTTTAGGACTAAATTAAATATGAAAAAACTACAAATTTATATTAAGCGTTATGATTCTTCTACAGCTGAGAAAGTTTTAGCTGTTATCAATGGCAAACAAAAACATATATTAAGGAAAAGCAAATTAAAATAGATATGAAAAAGGGGCAGATATTATCGCAGCCATTTATTTACATATTTGCAATTATAGTAATAGGTTTAATCCTACTTTTTGGCTTTAGGTATATTGGCAAAATTTTAAAAACAGGATGCGAGATAGAATCTTTAGACTTGGTTAATGATATTCAGGCAGAGGCAAACCAGCTTAGGGCATTGTCTTTTGGCTCAAGCTATAAGTGCAGTTTTTCTTATTCAGGCACAGGAGATAGATGCAATTTTATAATTCCCAGCAATGTTGAGGGCTTATGTTTTGTGGACTTAACGAGGGGGCAGCATAACCAGATACCTGAGAGGTTTAAAGAGGTGAAAGAGATTGCTGAATTAATAAGGAATGATGACAGAAATTTATTTTTTATTGCAAAAAGAGGATCTAACTGCGAGGCTGAACCTGCCAGAATAAAAAATCTTGAGATTCAAACTCCCCTATGCATTGATTTGACTGGAAGGGAGGGCAGTTTTATAATGGAAAATGCAGGAAATAAAGTTTTGATAAAAAGGGATTAGGTTTTTGTAAATTAAATATCAATAAGTTTGCATCATTTATGACTTTTAATAAAACATTTTATTTTTGTTTTATTTTTTCCCAGAAAAATTTATATGATAAATTTGCCTAAAGATTATCTAAAAAAAGAGGGTTGCACCAAAGCCATAAAGAGTTAATTTTAAATTGTAGCTTGATGTGAAATAAACAATAATGAACAAAAGAGGGCAGGGAGTTCAATTTAACTGGATTTTTGTTATTGTTGCAGGAGCGATTATTCTTGGATTCTTTGTAATGTTTATTTTTAAGTTTGTGGAGCTGCAGGAAAAAAGACAGGATGTGCAGACTGTGAGATTTTTCAGCACAGGGGTGATAAGTGCTAGCTCTAAGCTGCAGATAGGAAGCGGGGGTGCTGCTGTTGACAGCAAGTCTGATGATGGGATCAGGTTTGGATATAATACTAATTTGGGCTATGAGTGCATTGATGGGGATGCATCTGTGCTGATTAATAGGGGGGAGAGTGCGTGGTATAAACTTAAGGATGAGATTGTTTTTATGGACAGAGAGATTAGGTTTGGGGCTCTTGACGGTGTTGATCTATGGATTCTGCCATGGAGCTACCCTTATCATATTACTAATTTTATATATTTGGCAAATTCAAAGACAAAAATTTATCTTGTTTATGACAGCAGCGGAAGAGAGATTGCTGATAATCTGGAGATAAGCAGCGTGTTTAATGTTGAGAGCGTACCTATTGAGAATTTTGATAATGCTGAATCTGGAAGCAAGGCTGTGTTTTTTACAAGAAATGAGCCTAATCTAGATTTACTTTCAAGACTTTCAGCAGGCAAAAGCATTAATTTTGTTTATATTGCAGGCAATAAAGCAAAGTTTTTTGATGAGGGATGGAGCAATGCTGTTGAGTTTTATGGAGAGGAACAGCTATATGGAGCAATATTCAGCAATAATGCAGATATTTTTGAGTGTAATATTAATAGGGCACTGGAGAGAACTAAAAATGTAGGAAAGATTTATTCTGAGAGAGCCAGAGCTGTGAGCCAGATTGACAGGAGAGAGGGATGTAATTATGCGCCTGTTGTTGCTGGTTTGAATGCTTATATTACTGGAAATATAAACGAAAATACAAAAGTGGGGCTTGAGAGGCTTAATTTAATTGGGGGTTGTGTATGGGTATTTTAAATCAAGTCTTTAGGAAAAATGGGAAAAAAGGACAGCTGGAAATACAGGAAACTATACTGGTTGTGTTTATATTTGTGGTTTTGATTATATTTGGCATGGTTTTCTTTTTTAGGGTGCAGAGCGCTTCAATAGCAGATGATTTTAATAAGTTTCAGAGAGAGAGACTGGCTGTTGATTTTGTTACTCTTGGTGATATTGCTGAATTTAGCTGCAGCAGGGCTGGAATAATAGGGAATTGTGTTGACACGCTGAAACTTATCGTATTTAAGGATTTAGCAAAAGGAGGCAGCAGGGATTATTATTTTGGGAGGTTTGGATACAGAAATATCAGTATATACCAGATTTATCCTGAGAAAAACAATATTGAATGCAGTCTGCAGAGAGGAATGGGATGCGGTGTGTGGAATGTTTATTCTGAAATCCCAGATAACTGGAGAGCCAAAGAGGTTAGGGATATTCCTGTTTCATTGTATTTTCCATGCAACGAGGCAGGATGCAATGAGGATTATTATACTATAGGCATAATGACTGTGGAGGATTATTATGCATAAAAAAGGGCAGATAGAGATGATAGGGCTTGTTATTGTGGTTATTTTATTAGCCATAGGGCTTTTGCTGTATTTTAAGTTTGGAATTCTGAGGGCTGATAATGGTTCTGGAGAGGATCCTACTATGGAAATAGCTTATGTGAACAACCTAATGGGGGCTGTATTAAATATAGAGATATGTGAGAATGAAAGAGGCGTTAGCAATATAGAGGGAGCTGTTATTTCCTGTTTTGATGGGCAGGCTTATGGAGAGAGCGGAGAGCTTTGTAATGGATTGGGAGCCTGTGATTACTCTAAGGCTGAAATAAGGAGTATAATAGGTGAATTGGAGCTTAAGAAGATTAGAAAATTTTCTGTTAGTGTAGAAAAAAGCAATAGTGTTGTGGACATAATCAAGGATTGTGAAACAGGGATTGTTGGGCGTACGCGGGTTATAACACCAGAAAGAGAGGCTTATACAGTTAAATTTACTGTTTGCTGATATTGTAATTTTTGGGTGATGACAGGGTTTTAGGGTTTCTGTTGGCAAAATGTGTTTATGGGTCTTGTAGTGGCTAAATTTTTGGGAATTGGGTATGAAATATTGTCTGTAGAAGATATATCTTTATAAAGAGTTCAGTGCCATCACAATGTTAGGTATTTATAGCTTGTGAATTGTAGATACCTGATAATCAAAACAAAAATAACACTTGGAGGTGTTTTAAACATGCAAGAAAATACATTTGCGTTAAGGAAGACATTAAAGAAGGTTGCTGCTATAGGTACTAGTTTGGCTATGGTAGGAGTTACGCTTAGCGGAGCTATGGCTGCTGGTTTAAGCGATTATGGAAGTACATTTTCTAGATCTAATACTGTTGTAGTATTTGGTGAGGCTGGAACTGACAGTGTTGCTGTCAGTGATGTTGTTGCTGGTCTTCCGGGTGCTGCAGCCTCTACAGGGGGAGAGGTAGTTGCTGGAGCTTTATCTATTGATGACTTTGAAATAGGCGAGAAGGAGAATTTTGAGCCTGGGAATAATTTAAATGATACAGCCGCATTTGGATCACGTTGTTTTACTGATACTGATAGCTCTGGTTTAATAGATTGGGAGCAAAATATAGACATTTCTACAGATGCAGATTATGATGTACATGAGGAATTTTGTTTTAGTAGAGCTACGACAACAGCAAGATTAACAACTTCTTTGCATGAAGCAGATGATGATTTAGGGTTAGATCCAATAATATTTATGCCTAGTGGCGGTCTTAACTATTCTATTATTTTTGAGGAGGATATAGCTGCAAATAATAGATTTTCAAATGCAAGTAGTTCAGATGAGATTGTTTTGGAAACATTTTTAGGTGATAAATTGATGGTTACAGGAGCTAATGTTGCAGGTAACCAATTGACTGCTTTGGTAGGTGATTTGTACCAGTTACATTCAGGAGATACTGTGACTTCTGGAGATTGTACATTAGAAGCTATTGCTGTTGATACTAGCACTGTACATGTAAGTGTAAATGGAGTTCCTGAAAATATTGATGAAGGTGAAAATAAGAGAGTTACTGACAACTGTGAGGTTCATGTAGATTCTGTGATAGAAACTACAGATGGAGAGGGTATTGTTATATTATTCTTGGGTGAACAAGCGTCTGAAACATTTAATGACGGAGATCACTATGCTGGAGAGAATGAAGATCATTTTCTGTGGGAGTGGGATTTAGCAAATTTACAGACTGCAAGACCTGTTGTTGGTGTAGTTTTGAATGAAAATATGCAAAGTGATAGGACAGATTTGGAGGATGAAATTATGGATCTTGGATTATTGAGGGCTAATAGGAGACACCTAACAGTTGGAGATTATCTTTGTTTACCAAATTATCATCAGTGTCTAATATTGGAAGGACCAGCTTCAGAGACATCTAGATGTACTATTAATCTTGATGCAGATGTGACAGAGGATTTACCTGGAACACCATCCAATCACTTTGGAGCAATTGCAGGTGGGACTCAATATGGAAATGCGGCAGTATTAGAATTTGAGGCTAGTGGTTGTGGTACTGATAAAGGATTTTTAGTATCTACTGACCAAGGTAGCAACTATAATGTAGAGACTGACAGAGTGTTATTATTTAGAGACGCTAACTTATTGACTCTTGCAAATTCCCGTAATTTAACTGCTCTTTCGTTTGGAGAGATATTGCTTTACTATGAAAATTCAAATAGTAATGTGACGGGTCCTGTAAACTTAACATCAACAAGTATTGGTTATGGTTTGTTGCATGCAAATGGAACTGTAGCAACTGAGGCTACGTTATTTCATTTTGATAACAATGACTTTGATAATGCAGAAATAACATTATGGGATACTGTAAATGCAACTTCAGGAGCCACTTTGGCTCACACAGTAGCTGAGACTGCTGATTATGTTGGGGATTATGTCCTTAGTAATACATCTATTATGGCAATACTTAGAATGGAACTTGATGATGAGGGTGGGTCAGTAACTGATGGAAGTGCTCCTGCATTATGGTTTGAAGCTGGATTTGCTGGTGCAACTACAGATGGAATTAATAGATTAGGTGCTGTTAGAGGTGAGGATACATATAAATATGTTAGGTATGGAGTAAACGCAAGTGGTGGAACAAGCGCTACTAATACAAGTATTTCAGACTTTGATAAAGATGTTCTGGCAAACTCAGGTATAATATTAAAGTCAGTTGAGGATGATTATGATAGTGATGAGCTTGAGTTAGAGTTGCCTGACGACGATGAATTTGAGTTTTGGGTAAGAGTTGCGAAACCTAAAGATGGTGTTGTAAGTACTGGTGGAAGCGTTGTTTCCAGCTCAGTTTCTATGAGTGACCAGGAAGTTAGCAATGTAAATACTTTAGGAAAGAATGTGGTTGCTGTTGGCGGACCAGCTGTAAATGAGGTTGCTGCTGAGTTATTGGGTGTTGATTTCCCAACATATGGTTCAGGTTTAGCAGGACTTGAAGAGGGAACTGCTGTACTTGAGATGAAGAGTTTGTCTGGAGGAAAACAGGCAGTACTTGTATATGGATGGGAGCAGGATGACACAAGAAGAGCAGCTGTGCTTTTGAGAGATCCTAGTGTACTATCCCAGAAGCTTAGTGATGCTGGCTTAAGCAGTGCGGACAGCGCAACTGTAACTGGTACAGACTTTAGTGTTGCAGGCATAACTGTGTCTGCATAAATTTTTCTTTTTTATCTTATTTTTTTATTAATTTTTTCTAGTAATTTATATCTTTTTTCAAAAGGGAATATATTATTTGCTATGATGTGTGAAAGTGAAAAAATTACCAACCTATAAGGTATATGTAAACCTTAATAAATTTGTGATATTTGGGATTAATGATGAAAAGGCGGAAATTTTCTAATAGGAAAATAAAGGAGGCTATTGTTACTGATGCTAAACCCAAAAGAAAAAACTTTTCTGCTATCCTTGTCGGCTTGATTTTGTTTATTATGATATTCTCATCTGTTGCAATAGCTTTTTTTAATTCCTCTCCTGCTACCGAAGACAATTCTATTATAGAATATAATGGCTTTAAATTTAGAAACGATGGTTCAGGATGGTTTCTTAATATTAATAATAGGGAGTATGGATTTGAATATCCTCCTGTTGCTTTGGAAAATGTGAAATCTGCTGACTTGAAAGAAGAGAGCTTTAGCATAGGGGATTATATTCTGTTTGATCCTGCTGACTTTTCAGATACTGATTATGAGATAGGCAGATTAAGAGATTTTTTTCTTGCGAGAGGGGCTTTTGTTTCTGTTGGGTGTGTTAAAACTGAGAATTGCAATGGCCTCCCTGTTAAAAGCTGTGATAATACTAGGGCTGTTTTATTAAGAAGAGGCGAAAACACGCAAATTTATAAAGAGAATAAATGTATTGTTCTTGAAGCGAGGGAGGGAGAGGAGATTACAGTCATCAACAGATTTATGTATGGTATTTTGGGAGTTATGTGATGAGAAAAGGCACAAAACAGCTGAAAATTGAGAACAGATTTTTAAGGAATTTTCGCTTTATACTTGGATTTATTTTAGTTCTTTTGATAATTGCTGGATTATTTGGTTTTATTTTTAAGACCTTAAGCGATCCGACAAGATATGATTATGCAACTGAAAACGGAGTTTTTCATATTACAAAAGAGATTATTAATGGCGTTAATATTTACAGCGCAAGTGTTTTTGCTGATGGTATTGAGTATGTACATCATTTTAGGTATCATCCTGAAGAGTTAGAGGAGGTATATCTTGAACCTGAAATAAAGAATCTTTTGAACAGGCCTGAGGGGTTAAAGAGATTATATATTACAAGGCCTTATGATATTGATGAAAAAGATGCTGTGAATTTTGTTATTGCGATGTCTTCATTTGGGCAGATTTTAGGTACTAGCCAGGCTGGAATATATAAAACACCAATAGTCAGTGCTTATACTGTTTATACTGATGAGAGTATTCCTGATTCCTTAAAAACCAGGATTCCCAAAGCAGGATGCAGTAATGTTGATAATGAAACTGCTGTTATTTTGCTGGTTATAACTGAGAGTACGAGGGTAATTTCTGAATCTCATGAATGCATCATTATTGAGGGCAAAAACAGCGAGGAAGTTATAAAGGCTGCTGAGAAATTTGGATATCATCTTCTTGGGATGTTTTAGTTAAGTTTTTAAGTTTGCTAAATTCTTATGTTCTTGCGCCGCGATCGCATAATCTGGTAGTGCGCTGATTCTAGAAATAGAAGCGTAAGTCTTGAACCAGATTGAACGAGAACCAGTGCCCGAAAGGGCTTGCAGGTTCAAATGAATCTTTCTTAAAAAGAAAGCTTCACCAAAGAAGCGAGAAAAGGTTAGGAAAATCCTGCTCGCGGCGTTTAACTTTTTGTTTTTATATAACTTATTATAAAACTTTAAAAACCAGTAGAATACTGAAAAAGCATGGCTGTTTTTGATTTTGGAAATCAATTGGGGTGGTTTGCGTTTGCTTCTGTTGTTCCTTTAATAATAGTTTATTTGATAAGGCCAAGACCACTTGTACTTAAGGTTCCTTCACTTATGTTTTTTATAAAAAAAACCAGTGTCAACGTTACAACTTCTTTGTTCAGAAGATTTCAGAATGATTTACTGTTTTTTCTGCAGTTGCTTGTTTTACTTCTGCTTTCGTTTAGCATTCTTGAGCCTGTTCTTAATATAGAGAGCGATGTTATATCTGATAATATAGTGTTTGTGCTTGATGTCAGCGCCAGCTCAAGAGTCAATGAGGATGGCAGGACAAGACTTGATATTGCGAAGGAAAGATTGAATAAACTTGCCACCACAAGAAACTCTCTCATACTTTTAGAATCTTTTCCTGTGATTGCACTACAAAATGTGAGAAGAAGCGAGTTTGTGAGATACTTAGATTCTGTGCAGCCTACGGATGCCAGCTCTGACATTTCTTCTGCGATAATGGCTGCCGGAGATATGATTGGGGAAGGCAGAGGAAGAGTAGTTGTTGCAAGTGACTTTATAATGAGCAAGGGTGCTGATGTTATTTTGGCTAAAAATATCCTTGAGAGCAGAGAGATCGGCGTTGATTTTATAGACACAAAAGTAAGCGGCCTAAGAAAGAATGTAGGCATTGCTGATATGGCAATAAGCGGAGAGGAGGTAAATATTTATATCAAAAATTTTAACGATGAACCAACCAGGATTTCTTTGAATGCAAATGATGAAACGCAGATACTAGATATTCCTGGAAGAGGTGTTGAACCTTATGTTTTTTCAATAAAAGGGAATCTAACTGAAATTAAAATACTTGAAGACGATGATTTTGAAACTGATAATAAAGCAGTAATAGTAAGACCATATCCTGACAGTATTAAATTATTGTGGATTACAAACAAACCTTCAAGATTTTTAAGGGCTGCTTTTGATGCTGTTGAAGGCCTGAGTGTTACGGTTGCAGAGCCGCCGATAATTCCTGAGGAAGAATATGATATTTATGTTGTGAGTGATCTTGACAGAGAACAGCTTGTTACTGACAACCTTGGGGGGATTTTCAGAAAAATCAGAGATGAGGGGGGAAATGCTGTTGTTGTTGCGCAAATTGAGAGCAGTCAAATAAATTATGAGGGTTTATTGCCTTTTGCATTTGGAGATATTATTGACGGAGGGATTACACAAATTGACCAAAAAACTTCATTTACAAAAGATATAGATTTTGGCCTTGTTAAAAAAGTATTTGAAACTGGAAGGCATCCTGGCAGCATTGTTTCTGCAGGAGATAACAGCGTGATTTCTATTTTTGATGCAGGAGAGGGAAGAGTTGTTTATTACGGCCTTATCGGGAGCGATTTTCATCTTACTCCTGGATATCCTATATTCTGGAATAATCTGATTTATTCTTTTGTCGGAAGGGATGACTTGAATAATTTTAATTTAAGGACAGGTACAAGAGTGGAATTGGGAAATGAAACAGAAGCATTACATAATGTGGGCGTTTACAGGCTTGGCAATACAATTATTGCAGCAAACTTGGTTAATGAGAGGGAGTCTGATATAAATTTTGCTGATGATGGCAGAGACTTTGAGTTTACTGAGGGAAAACTTGAGACCATTAAATCTGATGTTGATTATGATCTTGTTTTTTATATTGCGTTTGCTGTACTTATGCTAGTGCTTTTTGAGTTTGTTTACATAAAAGTAAGGGGGGAGGTATGAGCTTTTTAGCAGAGGTTTTGGATTTATTTATTGGTGTTGGATTTAAATATTTTGAAAGACCATATGCTTTTCTTCTTTTAATTCCTGCAATTTTATTATTAGTTTATTTTTTCATGAAGGATTTTGTGAAGCTGCACATTTCCAGAATTGATGAAATGAGGAAGAAGCGACTTGGGGTTTATATTTTTATAAGCAGGATTTTTGTAATGTTTCTGCTTGTTATTTCTATTGCTTCGCCTTATGTTGAAACTACAAAGACTGTAAAGGGCGATCCTAATGTGAAAATACTTTTTGATAATTCTACTTCAATGGAGATTTTTGATCTTGGCTTTGCAGATGATTTAAAGTCAGGGCTTGAGAGAAGAGTGCCTGTTGAGATGCACTATATTGCTTATGACGGGGATTCAAGGCTTGCAGAAAATATTCTTGCAAACATGAGAAAGGATGACAATATTCTTCTTATTACTGACGGAAACAACAATGGAGGCATAGAACTTGGAGACATAATCCTGCAGGCGAACTCTGTGAATGCAAGCGTGAATGCGATAAATTTAGTTGCTGAAAGTTTTGATGCTTCTGTTGTAATTCTTGGGCCTGACAAGACAACAACAAATGTTGAGAATGAATTTACTATGAAAATAGGGAAAACTGATGAAAGAAAGGTTAGAGCTATAATAAAAGTTGACGGCAGCGTGATATTTGACAGGATGACAGAGGAGAATGAGATTACTTTCAGGAGCGGCTTTTCAAATGGATATCATGAGCTTTCTGCTGAGCTTGTTGTATTCGGTGACTATTTTGAGGAGAACAATATATTTTATAAAACTGTAAAAGTTGTGCCAAAGCCGAATGTGCTTCTTATAAGTAAAAACACTGAGTTAAGGGAACTTTTCGGGCCTTTGTATAATCTTAATGCTGTTTCTGAACCTACGAGCGGAATTGAGGATTATACTGCTGTTGTGATAGATGACATTTCTGCAGGAGATTTAAATGAACTAACTGATGTTTTTGCTGAATATATTGCAGAGGGCAACGGTCTGCTTGTATTTGGCGGAAAAAATTCTTATGAGTTTGGGGATTATAAAGAGTCAAGATTTGAGCAGCTTCTTCCTGTATTTGTTGCGAGAGCAGGCAGGCAGAGAGGAGATGTAAATATGGTTGTACTTCTTGACATTTCTTTGAGCACAGGTGAGAGTTTTGGAAATTATACAAAGGTTGATGTTGAAAAGGCGCTTGCTCTTGAAATGCTTAAGAGCGTGAGCTTTGCATATAATGTAGGCTTTGTTGTGTTTAATACTGCGGCATATTCTGTTGCTGAACTCAATCCTTTGTCGCAGCATCCTGATCTTGAAGGCAAAGTAAAGAATCTGAAGTTTTTTGGAGGCACTGACATAGCTAACGGTCTGCTTGGTGCAACAGCCATGCTGCAGAATGTCGGGGGAAGCAAGAATATAATTTTAATTTCTGACGGAAGGAATAACAGGGGGGTTGAATCTGTTTTTGAGGCTGCTGATTATGCGAACAGCCTTGGAATAAGGGTTTATGCTGTGGGTGTTGGTTTTGATACTAATGTTGATGTGATGCAGGAGATTGCTGCAAGAACAAATGCTGTCTATTTTCAGCCTGACACTTCGCAGAACATAAAACTGCTTTTTGGAGATGCAGAAGAGGTTGGGGACAAAAAAGTATTTCCACTTGAAATTCTTGATGAGAACCATTTTATAACCCACGGACTTAAACTTAATGCGAGATTATTTGGTTTTAATCAGGTTGTGCCAAAAGACAGTGCAAAGCTGCTGATAACAACTGATGTTGGCGATCCTGTATTGACTGTCTCTAGATTTGGGCTTGGGAGAACTGCTTCAATTTCCTCTGATGTTAGAAGCTTTGGATTTGAGATGCTTAATATGGACAATTCCAGACTGCTTACAAGAACTGCCAACTGGGTGATAGGAGATCCTGAGAGGAAAAACAAGAATTTCATTGATGTTCCTGATGGAAGAATCGGAGAGGCGATAGTGGTTACTGTAAAATCTGATAGTCAGCCTACTTCTGAAAAAATTTATTTATATAGAATAGATGAGAATTTGTATACTGGCAGCATTTATATTAATAAGACTGGTTTTGATAACCTTCTTGGAGCGAAGTTTGCTGTTAATAATGAAGCAGAATACCAGCGTACAGGGTTTAACAAAGAGATTGAGAATATAGTTTCTGCTACAGGCGGCAAGATGTTTTCTGCTGATGATGTAAATGAGATTGCTGAATTTATAAAACAAAGGTCAAGAAGGGAGATTTTGGACAAGGACAGCTTTTCATGGATATTTTTGCTTGGAGCGTTAGGTTTATATTTAATAGAGGTGGTTATAAGAAGACTTGTGGCTTATAAAATAATATAAAGGAGGTTGATAATGGCTTTTATAAGAGATACGCTGAACGTCAAGATATTTATTTTGGTAATATTTGCAGTTGTTGCAATGACTTCCATTGTTATTGTCGCATACAACAATATAACAAATGTAAATTTAAAATATTCTGAGAAGGCTGGCGAGCTTGAGCAGACTTTTGAGGAGCTTACTGATGTGCAAAAAACCTTAAACAGAACTGCTGAAGAGCTTACAATCAAAGAAGTTCGTGAGGGTGATCTTCAGGACAGATATTTAACTCTAAAAGACGACAGAGACAGTTTGTTTAATGAAAAAGAGAGGTTGCTTAAAGAGATGGATGCATTGAACAGTAAGATTGAGGGGTTACTTATTAACATTGCTGGGAAAGAGGAGGAAATTACAGATTTGAATGATGAGATAAGCAATTGGAAGGATGAGGTTGGTTGCTTAAGGGATAAGGGTGATGCTGATGAAGGCAGTTGTTGAAAGGGCGCTTGAAGAAGTCAATAGCACAATAACTTTGATAGATGCTGGGATGGCAGTATTAAATTCCCTGCTTATTTTTGCTTTTTTTCTTTTAGCTGCTGTTCTTTTTGATTTTAGCATATTATTTGCGCTGATTCCTGCTGTAATCAGCCTTGGCTATTTTGTTTTTAAGATATTTAGGAAGAATAAATATTCTGCTGTGGAAGATAAAGTAGATGACTTAAGATACCAGCTTACTACTGTGGCTGATAATATTTACAGGAGCAATCCAATTGTTGATTCTCTGAAGGAGGATGTTGTCAGAGATATGCACAAGATAAACGCATCTGATTTTATTGAGGACAGAAAAGTTATAGGCCGTGTTGCCCTTCTTACAGTGATATCCATTCTTGTAATATTTGCGTCTTATAAAAATCTTGATCTTGACTTAAAACTAGATATTCCTTCAATAACCAGAAATATTGTAGGCGTCCGCGAGATGGGGCAGAATGTAAGCGACCTTAATCTTACTTATATAGAGGGGAATTTTACTGATTTATTCGGACGGGGTTCAATTGCGCAGCTTGGAACAAAGGAGCTTCAGCTTATTGTCAACCCTCTTGCCAGCGATGTTGATGTCGGGAATTTTAAGGAAGCAAGCGATGAGGATTTTATAGAGCCAAACTTTCCAAAAGAGATATATACAAGTTATGACTCAGCCTATCAAGAAAAGATAGCAAAGAAAAACCAAAGAGTGGTCAGGGAGTATTTTGAACAAATAGTAAGGTGATACAATGGTAACAATGCAGGAAATAAAAAAGAGGTTTGATGTTGTTTATGAAGAGGTTGACAAAGCAATTGTAGGACAGAGAGAGGTTGTTGAGCAGACTATTGCTGCTTTGCTGTGCAACGGGCATGCTTATGTTGAAGGCTATCCCGGACTTGCCAAAACAATGCTTGTAAAGACTTTTGCAAATATTCTTGACTTAAAATTCAGCAGGATTCAGGGAACTCCTGACTTACTGCCAAGCGATATTACAGGCACATATATTATTGATGAGACAAGGGGAAGAAAAGAGTTTAAATTCCAGCCAGGGCCAATATTTTCCAATGTAGTTTTGGTTGATGAGGTTAACAGGGCGACTCCAAAAAGTCATTCAGCTATCTTAGAAGCAATGCAGGAAAAACAAGTCACTGTAGGCGGCTCTACTTACAAACTTGAAGAACCGTTTTTTGTTTTTGCAACAGGCAACCCTCTTGAAAGCGAGGGAGTATTTGTTTTGTCAGAGGCGCAGAAGGACAGATTTTTGTTTAAAATAAACATAGCTTATCCTCCATTAGATGATGAGATAAAAATTGTTGACAAATATCATGAAAAAGATTATGCAGACATTAAGTTCAGGAAGGTTTTTAGCAGGAGTGACATTATAAAGCTGCAGCAGCTTGTAAAACAGGTGCCAATTTCAAATGAACTAAAGAAATATGCTGTAGAGCTTGTTGCTTCTACGAGAAACAAGAATAATTTAATTGAATATGGAGCAAGTCCCAGAGCCAGTCTTTACATGGTTTCTGCTGCGAAGGCTAAAGCGCTTATTGACGGCAGGAAGTATGTCAGCAAGGAAGACATTAAGACAATGGCTTATCCTGTACTGAGGCACAGAATAATATTAAGCTTTGAGGCAGAGAGAAAGGGGATGAGCGAGGATGAGGTTATAAAAGGTCTGTTGAAATGATAAAGACAGATTTTCTAAGGCAGCTGGAAGCTTTTGACCTTGTTATTAAAAAGAAAGTAACTTCCAGCTTTACTGGCGAGAGAAGAGCTGAAAGAATTGGAAGCGGACTGATATTCAGGGATTATTCAAATTATTCTTACGGCGATGACTTCAAAAACATAGACTGGAAGGCTTATGCAAGAAGCGACAAGCTGTTTGTCAAAAGATATGAAGAAGACAGAAACCTTACTGTGCACCTTATAGTTGATTTCAGCGGAAGCATGGATTTTGGCGAGGGGATAAAAAAATATGATTATGCTTCCATGATTGCACTAGGGTTTGCTTATATTGCCTACAAGAATAATGAAAAATTTGTTCTCAGTGTTTTTGACGACAAGCTTGATTTTGTGAAACCGAGCAGGGGAAGGGCACAGATTGCAAGTATTTTAGAATATTTAAACAATAAAAAGCCTGCAGGACAGAGCAGATTTTTTGAATCTCTTGCCAGATACAAGGAACTTATACATTCAAGATCAATGGTTGTTATCATCTCTGATTTTTTTTACGACACAGAGCAGATTGACATGATATTGCGGAGGTTTAAGAAAAATAAGATAGTGCTTATACAGGTTCTTGATGTCCTTGAGAAGAATCTTAATCTTGAGGGCGATTTCAGGCTTGTTGATTTAGAATCTGATGCAAGTATGCATACTTTTATTGATCCTTATGTTCGCAAAAAATATTTTGAGGAGCTTAATAATCATCAGAGCAGGATAAGGGAAATATGCGACAGCATAAAGGCTGACTTTTATATTGCAAGCTCTGATGAAAACGTGTTTGATGTTTTTTACAGGGTGCTTTATTGACTTATTTTTGTGTTTTCTTGCAATAGGAATTTGAAAGCGGGAATGACCTTAATGTTTTTATTGGTATTTTCTTCTTTTTTTGAGATTATAAATCCATTACTAACTTTAAATTTTTTCATAAATACTGATACCCCCCCATAATCCAGCTTTCCATATTTTATCTCTATTGGTTTTGGATTCTGTTTTTCGTCAAATAGAATAATATCTACTTCGTTTTTGTACTGATCTCTCCAAAAAAATTCTGGTTTTAAATTATTTACCAAAATCCATTCAAAAACTTTTGACTTAGCTTCATTATCCTCTTTGAATAATAAATTGGGAGATATCACTGAAGGATAGATCTTTTTAAGCTTTCTTTCAACTTTTCTTCTATTATTTGAAAAATTGTAGAGTTTTCTTATTAAAAATGATTCTTCTAAATATTCTAAATAATTAGATGCTGTCTGTCTTGAAATGTTCAATTCATTTGCTAATTTGGATATTTCTATAATTTCTCCCGGGCTTTCTATAAAAATGTTCACTAGTGATTCAACTATTGATATTTCTTTTATATTAAATAATCTTTGCATATCACTATAAATTACTTTTTCTATTATATTCTCTTTTATGTATTTTCTTATTACCTCTTTTTCTTTAATTCCTACCAATTCTGGGAAGCCTAGAGTTAATATATATTCTTCGAATAAATTTTTTAATTCTTTTTCATAAAGATTAATTGGTTTATATTCTATTTTTTTGAATGAAAGAAATTCTCTGAATGTTAGGGTTTCAATTTTAAATTCATACATGCGTCCAGCTAAAGTTTCTTTTGCTTTTCTTTTTATAAATAGCGATTCTGATCCAGAAATTATAATTTTTATATTTTTTTTATCGATATCATATATTGTTTTTATTTGGTTTTCCCAATCATTTAATTTTTGTATTTCATCTAGAAGCAATAGATAAGATTCTTTTTTAATATTTTTTTCCATAATTTCTTCATAAGCCTTAAGCACATTCCTTATTTCTACTTCTTTAAATTCATCAAATGAAAAATAGATTATACTTTTCGGGTCAAATTTTTTCTTTAAATATTCTTCAACAACTTTCAGCATTATAGTTGTTTTTCCAACCCTTCTTAGGCCAGTTATAGCTATTATTTGGGGCAATTTTAGGAATTTATTTATTTCTTGGTAGATTTCTCTCTTATTATAGTCCAATTTGAATTCTTCTTTCCACCACGGATTTAGCTCTTTTAAGATATCTTTTATTTCTGTCATCTTTACTTAACATAAATCATGATTTATGTTAGTTGTAGTTAACATAGATATTTAAGGCTTTCTATTCGGCTTTTAGACACATATCTTGAGCACAATCCATAGCTTTATATACTATTATGTAGTGGTAATTAATATGGACGAGAGACCAACATTAGAGGAACAGCTTCGTATGGCAAAAGCTGGAGATAAAATAATGTATGCTAATGATATTCTTAGAGCTATGGATGGTGAAAGGACTCAAGAATTATATGATAGATTATGCAATCCGCCCATGTTTTTAAAGAGAGATGCAACAAGACTTTTATCTGAAATTATAAGAGATTTTGATGACGGGCGTCCTATAAGTGCAGGATATGTTAGAAAACCAGCAAATATTTCTGCTTTTGTTTATTTGTTTTGTTTAGATTTAGTTGATGTGCAAGAATGTCCATATTTAGGTTTATTTAAAAGAAAAGTAATTGTTCCTAAAAAAAATCTTCTTAATATTTTGTATAAAAATATAATAAAAAAATTTTAACTAATATCCATCACTTTGCTTAGATCTTCCCTTAACGCAAATCTCAGCCTGTTTTTGTCTTCTGCATAAATTGTGAAAAGAGATTCTTTTTTGTTTACTTTCTCTTTTATTTTTTTATGGAGATAAATTCCTGCACCTTTGTCTATTGGAGAACCTGCTGCTTTTGCTATCCTATTTACAAGTTTGTTGCTTATTTTTGTTATTTTTCCTTCCTGAGGCGAGGTGTAGGTGTAAGTGTAATTTCCTAATTTTATTTTTTCAGTGGTGATATTATGGTTTCCTCCCTGTGCTTTTATTATCTCTCTTAGTTTTTCAAGTGCTTTTCCTGATTCTAAAATCTTTAGCGCTTTTTGATGCCCTTCTTTAATTCCTGCCATTTCAAGGATTAATCCTGCCATAAATACTGATTTTTTTCTGAGGTCTTCAGGTCCATTGTTTTTTAGCACCAAAAGGACATCTCTTGCTTCAAGTGCAGGTCCTATGCCGTTTCCTACAGGCGATGAGCCGTCTGTTATCAGTACCTTTATTTTCATACCAAGTTTATTGCCAAGAATTATAAACTTTTTTGCCAGCTTTTTTGCCTCTTTTTTGTTTTGTATTTTTGCCTCTGCTCCAACAGGTATTTCAATTAATATATGAGATGAGTCTACTGCTGATTTTTTTGAAAGAATACTTGCAAGAAGAATTCCTTCAGGATCAAGGTTTAATATTTTTTCAAGCTGGATTAGCTTATCATCTGCTGATGCAAGATCCAAGGTGCCGCCCCATACCAAACAGCCGTTTGTTTTTTTTACAATCTGCATTATCTTTTCTTTTGAATGAGCAACAGGCATGAGAACTTCGCATGTGTCTGCTGAGCCTGATGCTGAGGTGATTGCCCTTGTGAAATTTTTAGGTATAATTAATCCTGCTGCTGCAATTATTGGAACTATTACTGGTGTTGTCCTGTTTCCTGCAAGTCCGCCTATGGAATGAACATCTGCAACTACCCTATGCCTGAATTTTATTTTGCCGCTGTTGTTTACAATTGCTTCTGCAAGATATGCTGATTCATCTAAAGTCATGCCATTTACATAACAGCCGCTTATGAAATATGTAGCTTCTACTTCTGTAAGCTTGTTTTCCAGCAGGTCTTTTATTATTTCATCAATTTCTTTTTTTGTTAATTCATATTTGTCAAGTTTTTTCTTTATAAAGTGGAGTGATTTTGGCTTTGGTTCAACTTTTATATCTACAATATCATTATTTTTTAGATTTATTTCTTGAGCTACATCAAGAAATACACCGATCTCATCTGGTTTCAGCTCTTTATTTCCATATGCAATATCTACTGCGACTACTTTTTCTTTTTCTCCTTTTGTTATCTTTATTCTATCCAATGGCTCAATATCAAGCGCCTGCGCATCTTTTTGGTTAAGCACTGCTATCAAAGGACCTTTTGTTGTTATGGAAATTATTTTTGTCTTAAGTTTCATGCTTTATTTCCTGATAATAGCTTTCTGTTATTGTTGCCAGTATTGAAAGAATTACAGGTCCTGCTACTAGCCCAACAATGCCGAAGAGCATTATTCCACCAAATATACCTATAATAATTATTACAGGGTGAAGCTTTGCATGCGAGCTTATTATCTTTGCTTTTAATATACTATCTACAAGAAATAATATTGCACCAAGTATCAATAGTATTATCGCTGAGGTATAATCTTTTTTTGCAAGCTCTATTATTGTGTATGGCAGCCATATGATTACAGGACCTAACATAGGGATAAATGCCAGGAATCCTATTATTAATGCCAGCAGGAGGGCTGCACTTGTTCCTATTATTTTAAATGCTATAAATGCTATTATAAATTGGAGGAGGGCTGTTATAAACATTCCATATATTATTCCGTTTGTTGTATATTTTATATTTGTTATTATCTCTTCTTTATTCTGTGCTGGTATTAATTTCTTTAATTTTTTTATTGTTTCCTCTCCGAGCAGCAGGAAGGCGAAGAAGGCATATATTGTTACCAAAAATGTAAATATTTTCAGCGGGAGATCAAGCAGAAATTTTGATGCTTTTATCTGGATAAATTCTGTTGATTTTGATATTGAGTCTTTTATTAAATTATCATAATTTGATTCTTCTATATACGATGTTACAGATTCTATTGTTGCTTTTACTGTCTCTGAACTTTTTATTGCAGCTGATTCTTTTATGACTGTTTTTGTTATTGAGATCATTGGAAGAAGAATTATTATGATTATTAATAATGTGATTAATGCTGCTGATATTGTATTGTTTGTTATTTGCGAGAGTTTTTTATGAACAGGATATACTATGTAGGAGAGTATTGCTGCTGCAATTATTGCTGTTATAAACGGCTTTATTATCAAGTAAGAGATAAAAACAAGTATTATTAGAAGGGCTATAACTAAATATCTTTTTATGTCTTTTTTATGCATGATATTCATTATTGATGCTTATTAATTAATTTTACTACTGGGTAAAAAATAAGGAAATATGCACTTCATAAATAGAAAATTCCAAACCGCAAGTTATATATATAATCTTCAATAGAATTTCTTAATGTCAAAAAGATGGTTAGCTTCTGCAGGAGTGGTTCTGATAGTTGTATTTGCTGTATTTATGGTTGGATATTATTCTTCTAGTTCTCCTACAGGTTTTGGATTGTTTGACAAGGTTTCATTTAAAGTTAATGGAGTTCAGGTTGGGAATCCTGCAGTTGCCAAACCTGTTTCAGTTGCAGCAGGTCAATGCAGGGATTATGATGGCGGCAATATTCCATTAAAAGGAAGCTATACTTTAATTCCAAAAACAAAAAATACTGAGCTTACTGCCAAAGGTGATTTTTGCAAAAATAACAAGGTTTTGGTTGAGCAGACATGCTCTGGAAACAAGCAGGCTTCTGCAGAGGTAGACTGCTCAAAACAGAAATTATCATGTTTGGTTAATACAGAAGGCTATGCATACTGCGGGAATCCAGCGAAGTTTAGTGTTAAACAAAAATTAAGCATACAAAACAAATTAATAAAAGAGTTTGATACTGTATGCGGTGAAGCGCAGAAATTGTTTGGCCCTATTAAAACACAAAACATATTTGATGAGAGAGAGGTTTACCCAATAGATTTTTGTGCAGAGAAATTACCGCAAAGATATCTAGAGGCATTTTTGTCAGGAGATGTTGAAAGAGCGAATACTATCCTGTTAAGAATACATTATTTCTTTTTAGGAAGTAACTCTGATACAGGAGGAATTGCTGACTGGGTTTTAGCAAAATATTACAACAATTTATTTACAAAAAAGGAGCTTAACAGCATGAAGAATGCAGGTGTTGTTGGCACTTTGGGAATGGCTGTTTATGTTGCTGATATAAAGCCTGATGGATTTACCAAAAGGACAATGATAAATGGAGGAGTACAGGCAGACAGTCCTAAGACTGTAGGAGCAAAAGTAACTGGGAAATATCATTGGAGAGGCCATATGCCTGAGAGAAACAGAAATAATATTTTTATTAATGCTGCTTATACTTATGCACAGCTTGCAGATGTAATAATGGTTTATGATCCTGGAACTGACGGGCTAGTTACTATTGATAATAGGGATTCATTGAGAGTGAATGATGCTTTTAGCATACAACCATCAAGATGCGGAGATAACGGTGCGATGACATGTGCTGTTGGATATTTGATTGATCCTGTATTCGGCTCTTTTAATGGATGCACTTTGAAAACATCTGCTGAGCATGATTTTTCATGTCCTGACAGCGATGTATGCAGCAGGAACAGAAATCAAGTTTCTAGTACAGAAAAGATAGATACTGATTATTATGTTTATCTTGGTGCTGAAGCACCTACTGAAGCTGAATATTATGAAAATACATGCGAGCCTGAAAATAGAAGAACAGGCAGAGATGGCGGTGAAGAAGGACCTGGCGGAAATCTTCCTTCAGTTTCACCTTTTTTTACAGCTGGTTTATGTCTGCCTCCACCTAATTCTGCTATTACAGGTCTTAACAGGATTTTACAATGCAACCAGGATTTAATTCAGGTTGTGCAGAGAACTTCTGAGTTTGATAATCCTGCATGTCCTGGTGAAAGTTTTGCTGCTGAAGGGGAGGATAGTGGGGGAGGAACTGAAGATCCTTGCGCTGATGTAACTTGTCCTAGCGGCCAGTTTTGTTCAAATGGAGTATGCCAAGACAATGCTCCTGCAGAAAATGCCTGTCCTGGGGCGCCTTGTCCTAGTGGTCATAACTGCGGTGCTGGAGGTTATTGTTATCCTGAGAGGGAGGAGCATGACTTTGATGATGATCCTATTATTGGTGATCTTCCTGAAGATGGGGAGGATGTTGGCAGCAGTGAAAGTGAAATTGAATATATTTATGATGATGATTTTTTACCTGATGAAGAAATACGCATTGCAAATGGTTTGACGGGG
>Ga0209541_10001823_pt1 | contig 41597 bp, 35 predicted proteins | sample RifCSPlowO2_01_FD_184027 | JGI IMG/M metagenome (GOLD analysis project Ga0209541, IMG submission 184027) | Groundwater microbial communities from Rifle, Colorado - Rifle CSP2_plank lowO2_0.1 (SPAdes) (version 2) | ecosystem: Environmental > Aquatic > Deep subsurface > Groundwater | place...
GGCCGCATAGACATGAAAGAAGGAAATGCTCATCTGGGCGGCTTAAATATGACGGATCCCGAGATGCGAAAAATAAAGCGAATTGTTTTACTTGCCTGCGGCACGGCATCTTACGCCTGCATGATTGCAAAATATGCTTTTGAAAGGCTGGCTGGTATTCCCACCGAAGTGGATGTATCAAGCGAATTTCGTTATCGTGACCCTATTATTGACGAACATACTCTAGTATTTGCCGTATCGCAGTCAGGTGAAACACTGGATACTTTAATGGCACTCCGTGAAGCAAAACGTAAAGGAGGAGTGGTGAGGGGAGTCGTCAGCGTTATTGGCTCTACCATCGCCAGGGAAACAGGAGCCGGAACATACATTCATGCCGGACCGGAGTTGTCAGTGGCTTCAACAAAAGCCTATACCAATATGGTAGCGGTTCTTTTATTATATGCTTTACAATTTGGACGCCTACATCATACTACCGCTGTAATAGGAGAAGAGATTTTACAAAGCTTATTGGAGATCCCAGTAAAGATGAACCAGATTTTAGCGGAAGCGCCCAAAATTAAAATGATTGCGGAAAAATATAAAAATTATCCCAATTTTTTATTTCTTGGCAGGGGCGTCAATTATCCTGTAGCCTTGGAAGGTTCGCAAAAATTAAAAGAAATAAGTTATATCCACAGCGAAGCTTATCCGGCGGGGGAAATGAAGCATGGGGCAAATGCGCTTTTATCTCCTGACTTTCCAGTCCTCGCGATTCTGACCAAGAATCAGTTATACGAGAAAATGAAAAGTAATGTTATGGAAGTACGCGCGAGAAATTCTAAAGTACTGTTAATAGCCAACATTGGCGATGAAGAGGCGAAAGAACTGGGTGATGATGTAATTTTTATTCCAAAGACTATGGAATTGCTTGAGCCTCTTCTCAATACTATACCGCTCCAGCTTTTTGCTTATTACGTTGCGGCCGGACTGGGGCGTGATATAGATCGTCCCCGTAATCTAGCCAAGAGTGTGACAGTGGAATAAAAAACTTCCAAAACCTTAAACCAGCCTGATTTCTCCGAGTTCTTCTTTTATTAATTCTTTTATTTCCATGACAGAAAGTATGGCATTCGCCGTCGGGATTGGAAATTTTAATGCGCGGATTAAATCATCACGGGGCATCGGGTCACGCAACATCTCTACCACTCTTTTTTCTTCAGGCGATAAATCTAAAAATAATTTTGTCTGCAATTCTACATCTTTTTCTTTTTCAAAACCCAGGGCCTCTAAAACATCTTCGGGAGAAGTGACAGGTGTTGCGCCTTGATGTAATAATTTATTTGTGCCTTTTGAATTCGGAGAGAAAATTGATCCGGGGACAACCAATAAATCTCTATTGTATTCTGTGGTCAGACGAGCGGTAATAAGCGTACCAGATCTTTCTTCTGCTTCTATTATTAAGGTTGCCTTGGAGATGCCCGCCATTAGACGATTGCGCATCGGGAAACTCCACTGTGTCGCCTTGAAGTCTGGTTCAAATTCTGAGATTAGACATCCGCCATTTTCCACAATTTCTTTCATTAATCGGATATTAGTTTTTGGATACATGGCTTCGGAGGAAAGTCCTGAGCCGGGGAATACTAAAGTTTTAAGTCCTACTTGCATCGCTTTTTTATGCGCGATGGTGTCTATACCCATGGCAAAACCGGAAACGATGACTATCGGGTAATTTTTTAGGCCGGCAATTATTTTTTCACAACACTCTCGCCCATAGGTTGTATTTTTACGTGAGCCAACGACACAAAGATATATTAAATCGGGCGGAGGCAACTCACCTATAATCCAAAGATTTTCCGGTGGCTGGGGTATTTCCAAAAGTGCCTTTGGGAATTTTGCTTTTGGCAGTTTTTTAATTTCCATGATATGATTATAACATGCTGGATATAAAATTCATTCGTGAAAATAAAGAAATAGTACAGGCGGGCGCCAAGAAAAAGCGTGTGGACGTTGATATAGAAGCATTGATTACTCTTGATGATGAACGTTTAAAAGAGCTCAAAGAAGTCGAAGATTTGCGGGCGGAAGTAAATAGAGTCTCCAACGACATTGCCCGTGATCAAGATTCTGCTCTAAAAATTCAGCTGATAGAAGAAATGCGCATTGTTAAAGATGAGATTAAGGTAAAAGAAGAAAAATTAAAAAAAATCATGGAAAAATGGCAATTTTTAATGCTTCAAGTGCCAAATGTCCCGGATATTTCCGTACCAGACGGTTCTACCGACGAAGAAAACAAAGAGATAAAAGTTTGGGGAGATAAAACCATGTTTAACTTTGAGCCAAAAGACCACATTGAAATAATGACTACACTTAAGATGGCTGACTTTGAGCGGGGGACGAAGGTACACGGCTTTAGGGGTTACTTTTTGGTTAATGATGGAGCGCTCTTGTCTTTTGCTATTTGGAATTATGCAATGGACTTTTTTTCTTCCCGTAATTTTTCTCCTATCATTGCGCCAACTATCGTAAAAAAACAGAATTTGTATGGTACTGGGCATTTGCCCGGTGATGTTGAAGATTATTATATGACTCAAGACGGTGATACGCTCTCCGGCACAGCTGAAGTTCCATTGATGGGAATGTACGCAAATGAAATATTGGATAAAAAGATATTGCCGATAAAAAATTTGGGATTTTCTCCATGCTACAGGCGCGAAGCCGGTAGTCATGGCAAAGACGTAAAAGGCCTCATTCGGGTAAATGAATTTTTCAAGTTAGAGCAGGTTGTATTATGTGAAGCTAACCACGAAACTTCCGTAAAATTCCATGAAGAAATAAACAGGAATGCGGAAGAATTTATAGAATCTTTAGGTATACCATACCATACGGTTATAAACTGCGGGGGGGATTTAGGGTTGGGCCAAGTTAAAAAATACGACATTGAGCTTTGGGTTCCAAAAGAAAATAAATATAGGGAAATATCTTCGGCTTCTTATTTTCATGATTTTCAAACCAGACGCTTTGGCATCCGCTATAAAGATGAAGAAGGAAAAATGCATTACGCCCATTCACTTAATTGTACCGCGATACCAACTCCGCGAATTCTCGTATCTATGATTGAAAATTGCCAGCAGGCAGATGGCACGGTCAAAATTCCAGGAGTTTTGCAAAAATACATGGGAGGCAAAGAATATATAAAGTAATATACTTGTCCCGTACTAAATTTTTGAGTGTAATAAATGGTCAATATTAATAAAAATTTAAAATTTTAGTACTGGGATGCAGAAAAGAAACGTTTTACATTCTCCGCGTCTTTTGGAATTAAAAAAGCGCAGGCGTAGGATTTTTCTAAGTAAAATTCTTTTTTCTATTTTGGCATTTTTGGCAGTTTTTGCACTCTTGGCTTATTTATCCCGTTTAAATGGCTTGAATTTTGGCAAAATAGAAGTTGGGGGCAATAAAATTGTAAATACTGAAGCAATTAAAAGAATTGTGGACAAAACAATTACCGGGAATTATTTCTATTTCTTTCCCAAAACCAATATACTATATTATCCCGCAAAAAATATAGAAAAAGAATTACAGAATAAGTTCAAAAGACTTGAAAATATCAATGTGTCTGTCACGCCCACTACTCCGTCTAGGGAGGAAGCAATCCTGGAAATTTCCGTCACAGAACGAAAAGCATTGTATATTTGGTGCGGAGCTATTCCTCCGGAAATAGAACAAGAAAACAAGACGACTTGCTATTTTTTAGATAAAGACGGTTATATTTTTGATGAAGCACCCTATTTTTCCGGAGAAGTTTATTTTAAGTTTTACGGCTTCGTCCATAAAGCTACGGCCGAGGGTTTAACTGATTTGGCCTCCGACGCACCCATCGGTTCTTTTTTTTCAGAGCTAAATTTTCAAAAAATAGTTGCCTTTAAAGAAATGACGGAACAAATGGGCTTAAAACCCGCAGCATTATATATACTTTCTAATGGAGATGTTAAAATGTTTCTCTCCGCCGGAAAATCACAAAAAAGACCGGAGATAATATTCAACATTGATTCTAGCGCGGATATTCTGGCCGAGAATTTGCAAGCTGCACTGACCACCGAGCCTCTGCAATCAAACATGAAAAATAAATATTTTTCCCTTTTATATATTGACTTGCGGTACGGCAATAAAGTCTATTTCAAATTCAAATGAATCCCGTTAGAAATCCTATGGTTAAAATTTTTATAAAAAGTAATATAACTACGGAAATGCAAAGCATTTCCTATTTCTAACGGGATGAGTAATAACGGATTTTGGGGTAAATTAAAAAAACCGATTTTATGTCTGGCTCCGATGGCTGATGTCACAGATGTCGCCTTCAGGCAGATAATTGCAAAATATGGCAAGCCCGATATTTTCTTTACTGAGTTTGTGTCAGTTGATGGATTATGTTCCACTGGGAAAGAAAAGCTTCTGATTGATTTAAAATACGGAGAAAACGAGCATCCGATAGTAGCACAGATATTTGGTAGTAAACCAGAGAACTTTGAGAAAGTTGCTCGGATGTTGGTAGGGATGGGTTTTGATGGGATAGATATCAATATGGGTTGTCCTGTGAAAAAAGTAATTAACCAATCTTCTTGTTCAGCTTTAATTAGAACACCGGAATTAGCTCAAGAAATAATTCTAGCCACCAAGAGGGGTGCAGGAAAACTTCCTGTTTCAGTTAAAACTCGTATTGGATTTAATAAGATAGAATTAGAAACTTGGATTCCTAAGATTCTAGAGGTTGAACCTGCAGCACTGACAGTTCATCTTCGTACTGTAAAAGAAATGTCTAACGTGCCGGCGCATTGGGAATTAATGAAAAGAATAGTGGAAATTCGTGATGAAATGAAAGTGGGGACTTTAATTTTGGGCAATGGAGACGTTTTAAATTTAGAAGAGGCAAAACAAAAAATAAAAGAAACGAATTGTGATGGAATAATGTTGGGTAGGGCGATTTTTGGGAACCCTTGGCTTTTCTCCGCTTCTTCCCATTTTTTGCCCCTGCGCCCTTCTCCTACGGAGTGGGACCCTCGGGGTCAAAAAACAGAAAAAAGCTCCGAAATTAGTATCAGGGAAAAATTGCAAGTAATGGTTGAACATACGAAACTTTTTGAGGGAATATTAGGCAAGTATAAAAATTTTGCCATTATGAAAAAGCACTACAAGGCTTATGTAAATGGTTTTGACGGTGCCAAAGAACTGCGGGTGAAATTAATGGAGACTGATAACGCTGAGAAGGTGGAAAATATCGTAAAGAAATTCGTTGAAGCACAACTTTTGTAGGGGGTTTGGCGAGCGACGGCGAGCCAACTTCAGGATTTTTTAAGCTTCAAAAAATCTGTACCCTAGAAAATGTTTGTGCTGAATAAGAATTTTATGATACAATTTTACCATGCATGACTTAGCGTTATATCGCAAATATAGACCAAAAAACTTCAAAGAAGTTTTAGGACAAGACCATATTGTGGACGTTTTGGAAAGCTCGGTAGACACAAACAAAGTCTCACATGCTTATCTTTTTGTAGGTTCTAGAGGCACCGGCAAGACTTCAGTTGCTAGGATTTTCGCCACAAGTATCGGCGTATCTGCTAATGACCTCTATGAGATAGACGCCGCTTCAAACAGGGGAATCGAAGACATCAGAGAGCTCCGGGACGGCGCCAGAGTCCTGCCTTTTGATTCAAAATATAAAGTCTACATCATAGACGAAGTGCATATGCTCTCTAAAGACGCTTGGGGCGCATTGTTAAAAATACTGGAAGAACCGCCAAAGCATGTCATTTTTATCTTGGCTACAACCGAATTCCATAAAGTACCGGAGACGATAATTTCCCGCTGCCAAGTTTTTGTTTTTAAAAAAGCTTCTGATGTGATACTTAAAAAAATGCTGGTAGATATTGCCAAGAAAGAGGATTTTGAATTAGATGGAGGAAGCGCCGAACTTTTAGCTATTTTAGGTGACGGGAGCTTCCGGGACGCTCTAGGTGAGCTTCAGAAGGTTTTAAATTTCTCCCTTGGCCATAGCCGTACGGGCGAGGCTAAAAGCAAAAAAATAAAAAGAGAAGATGTAGAGAAAATTACCGGCGCACCGAAAACGACATTAGTAAATGATTTTATTTCTGCAATTGCGGAGAAAAATGTTGAAAAGGGGATTATGGCGGTGAAAAAAGCTTCCGGGGAGAATCTTGATATGAAATTATATTTCAAGCTGATTATAGAGAAATTCCGGGTGGCGATAATCATACGCTATGCGCCTAAATTAGAAGATGAAATGGCGAGGGATTTAGGAGAAACTGATTTAGAATTCTTGAAAGGACTAGTCGCCAAAGATAAAGATGGCCTACTCCGCTCGCCCGCGCTCACGATACTGCTTGAAGCGTATCAAAATATGGATAATACCTTCATAGCTGAGCTTCCGCTTGAGCTTGCATTAGTGAAGATACTAGGAAAAGAATAAATACCTAGTTAGTTTTATCAGTTTAGATTACTGCGCAGTTACAGTCTGACTCGTTAGGGGTAAATTTAAAATTCCAAAACCATTATACCAGTCATTTGTGTAAGAACCATTAAAAATATTGTGAGGGTTAGGATACAATTCCGACATATCTGACCACAAGAAATTGTAATAATTAGTCGTCGCCAGATCCATATTGGTCTGCGCCAAACCATGATAAAATTTAGAAAACACTGTTTTTAGATATCTGCCACTATCTAACATTTCTGTATCTGACGGAAAAGAAACTGATACGGAATTAGAAGGGGAGATAAAATTATTAAAAAAAGCTTTTAAAGTATACGTCTCTGTTTGGCCGGCAGGGATTATTTCTTCCAGGACAAAATTTATGGCCACAGTATTTGTTATTCCGGATGAAATCCCCCTAGCCCCACCTAGTCCTAAAAAATTATTATAAAAAACCTGTCCAATAGCAACCGATCCCGTATAGTCGGTATTTTCTTTCCAGAATGTAAAATTATTCAAATGAAAATTATTTTTATCCATATCACTGATTGTAACTAATAATGTTAATTGCTTGATTGAAATATCTCCGTTTGGATCAGCTTTAATGCTAAATTTATAGAAAGGAGCGCTCGAGCCATTAGAAATTTTTAGATTATTTAAAGGTATATGTGTCAGCATCGGCAGACTTTTAAAAATGCGCAAACTATTAACTGTGATTCCGCCGGCAGGCAAGCTGATGCCACCGGAAGAAATAAAAAGATTTTTATAATTACCGGCTACTCCGTCTACTGCAGCACCGGTGCTATTTAGAGCCTTAGTGTATATCAGTATTGGCGCGATATTTATGTTGGTGATATTTGAATTAATAATTTTATTAAAATGATACACAAGTGTCACCGACTTTGATGAATTTATGGGAATTGGAATATTAACATTAAAATCAAATGTGGAATAATTGTTAGTGTAGTCGGTTTTTATCAAGCCTGTCGCCAGCACAAGGCCTGTCGCATTATCTGTTAAAACAACTTCCTTAATTGATAAAGTATTATTTAAACCGGGAACAATAAATTTTAATTCAGATACATTATAAGCATCTGCTGTGGAAGTAAATTGAAATTTTCCGGCAGTTATTTTTTGGCTGGGCACAAAGCTTCCGGGCGGAGGAGTCGAACTGTCCTCCTTCACAGCCAAAGAACTTGTCCCGATAGTGATGTCTTGACCGGATAAAACCGCATTTGAATTAGTATAAACATTAGTCAGTGACATTGCAGATACGCCTGATACCAATATTTTTGAATTAATTACCGCATTCAAGGGAATTGAAGGACTTATATCTCCATATAATGATAAAATAATAGTCTGGCCTATTCCCAGTTGAGAATTCACTGCCCAATAATTATTGCCGTATGCCGAGTTTACAAATGTGGTATTGTCCCCATAGACTGCGTATAGATTCTTGATATAAAAAGAAATAAAAGAAGAATCGTTGTTTACAGTCAAAACAGCCTCTATGTTATTTAAATTTATCATCTCTGTTGTATTATTAGTCAGAGAAAAACTGGCCAGCTTAAATTTTATTTTAGGGGCGGTAGCAGGCTGGTTCGCGTAGGAAATATTTTTTATCAAATCCAGCGTTCCAGCAAAAGGAGTATTGATGATTTTAGAATTAACATTGGTACTAATGGTGGGTGTTGTCCCTACATTTGCTAAAATAGATGCTTTAGCCCGGCTAGCTTTGCCAAAGTATCCATCAGAAGTTAAACCATATGCATATTGAAATGCTTTCACCGCATTTAAGGTTATTGGACCATATCTGCCGGTGGCTTTACTCTTAAAAAAACCTTGATTTTGTAAAAATTTTTGGAGATCTATAACTGCAGCACCCCGAGATCCGTATTTTAAGTTTACATCAAAAGAAGCCAGAGCTAATTTTGGCAAAATAATACTTAAAATAAAAATAGATAATAAAAAAAATTTCATGCCTTATAATAATAACATGAAAACACTGAAGCCAAAGTGCTGGGAGACTTGGAATCGAACCAAGATTCACGGCTTCAAAGGCCGCTGTCCTACCGTTAGACGATCTCCCAATATCTTCAAAAACACTTAATTTATAACATAAATTACTATAAAAAACTACATTTTGGTATACTGTGTAAATGAAAATCTATGTTGTCAGACATGGGCTGACTGAATTTAATAAGAAGAATCTGATAAACGGTGCTAATAAAGACTTTTTAGTTCCAGAGGGAAAAGAGCAAGCGCGAGCGACTGCGTTACTTTTACCAAACACTATAAAGCGTATTTACTCGTCTTCATTTCTTAGAGCTAAGCAAACTGCTGAAATCTTTAACGAAAAGTTGAAAGTCTTACTAACTTTTCATGATGAACTTCAAGAAGTTAATTTTGGAGACTTACAGGGAACACCATATCTAAAAGAATATAGAACAAAGCACATAAACATGGATTATGATTGGCGTCCATCAGGAGAATCTGTAGAGAACGTAAAGAAAAGAGTCTTGAAAATTCTGGAAATTATAGAAAGAGAAAACAAAAGTGAAGAAGCATTGATTGTGGCGCACGGAGGAATTATTCGAATGATGCATTGGCTTGAGTTTAATGAGCCAATGGGGGCAATCGAAAACGCCTCTGTCCACAGCTTTAATTTAAATAAGATACTTCGAAAAGTATAAGGCGAGTCTACTAAATGCGGATTTTGGATTAATTTGATATAGTAAATAAAGGGAGAAAACATGCACAAGATACACCAACACTGCCGCGACAACAAAGTCGTGGCAATGGTGAGGACGATGTTCGCGGTCGTCACCGTCGCCTTTTGGATAGTAGTAGTGGGGGTCTGGTGGCTTCTCACAACGAAAAGGGAAAGGAGTATGTACAGAGGGGCTAGATAGAGCAGAGGGAAGATATAACCGCGGGCGAATAGTCGCTCGCGGGCGTAGGGTTGTAACATCATATGCGCCAATAGTACTTTCGTGCGTTGGCGTTTTGTATTTTAAAAAGATGGTATAATATATCCAATTAATAAAAATACCGGAAACTTACATCGGTCCCGCCACACTGGTACTCAAAAAAGACAATGCTGCCGGATTACCGGAACATGATGAAGTCCATCTCTTTTCCGTTTACAATTGAATACTAAAAAGATATGATAAAGGTATATGGAAAAAAATATAAAGTATTTCAATAGTGAGAAGATGCTCCCTCTGGTTGGGCTGGTTGCTGTGCAAATGGTCTTAGCTTATGAATGGGGGTCTGCAGGATGGGGAAAGATGTCTAGTTCAAAATTCGTGAACGGGATAGCTGAAACCTTTGGTTATTTTGCCAGCCAAAATCCGTACCTATGGTATAAAAATTTTCTTCTGGGATTCACTACCAGCAATGCCACTCTTTTTGCATACTTAGTGGAATGGGCTCAAGTAATTATCGCAATTACTCTCGTTATTGCCGGACTAGCATATCTTTACTCTGAAAAAATAGCTATTAAAAAAATTGCCCTTAAATTATCAGCCTTGGCATTAGTTGGCGGAATGCTGATGAATGCTAATTTTTATTTTGCCGCCGGATGGACTAGCCCAAGCACGAGTGGGATTAATTTAATAATGTTCTTTGTGCAAGCCATTCTTGTTTATATATGGCTTTACCGCGTAGTCCATTACGAATCTGAGATTCTATAGAAAGAATGAACGAGAAAAACATTTTAATTATAGGTGGTGGCTTTGGTGGCGTCGCTTGCGCTCTTGCACTCGCCAGACATAATCATATCCCGGCTAAAATTACGCTTGTTTCCGATAAACCACATTTGGAATATACTCCGGCGCTCTATAGGGTGGTGGCCGGCCGTTCACCCCTTGAAGTATGTATCCCTCTCTCGGAAATTTTTTCCGGTCAAAACGTCGTTTGCATCACAGACACAATCAAGAATATTGATTTACTGGGTAAAAAAGCTATAGGCAGTTCCGGAAATTTCTACCAGTTTGATTATGTTGTAATTGCTTTAGGGTCGCAAACCACGTATTTTAATCTTCCTGGCTTAGATACTTTTTCCTTCGGTTTTAAATCTATTACTGAAGCACTGCGGCTTAATACGCATATTCATAAACTTTTCGCAAACTATAAAGCTTCCCAGCCGAATGCCGATACAAAAATGCATTTTGTTATCGTGGGAGCCGGAGCAAGTGGTATTGAGCTCTCAGGAGAACTGGCGGGCTATACGAAAAAGCTCGCAAAAAAGCATAAGATTCCAAGCACAATTATCACTATTGACCTTATTGAAGCTGCTGCCCATATTTTGCCTTCATTTCCTGAAATTTTCACATCAAAAATAGAGAAAAGATTACGTAAGCTCCGGGTAAATATTTTTACCAACCGGCAACTGGAAAAAGAAGAAGTGGAAAAAGTGTATTTAAAAGGCATGACCGTAAAAACTGACACCGTCATCTGGACTGCGGGCATAGAACCAAATGCTCTTTATTCAAAAATATTAGGACTCTCTTTTGATAAAAAAGGCAAAATACTGACAGATGAATATCTACGGGCGGGTAATTCGGATTCCGTATTTATAGTCGGCGATGGCGCATCTACACGGTATTCCGGTATGGCGCAGACAGCCATTTATGAAGGAAAACTAACTGCCAGAAATATTGTAAATGGGTTGAATGCAAAACCTCTAAGTATTTATAAGCCCAAACAACCTTATTACTCATTTCCCATAGGTCCATTCTGGGCGGCAACATTAATCGGTCCCATAGCTATATATGGAAGAATTGGCTGGTTACTACGTAAAATGGCGGATCTAAGATACTTTTTCTCAATTCTATCCGTTAAAAAAGCGATAATAGTATTTAGGAGTGGGAAGAGTTTGTGTAATAATTGCAAAATCTGCTCCGAGAAATTACAATCCTAATGGTATTTAGGTTTAAAATGAAAATAATTAAAATAAACAATTTAAAAGGCACTATTTTTCAGAAAAAGGTCTGGAGGGCTCTCTGTGACATACCCAAAGGAAAAACTATTACTTATAAAGAGCTCGCAAAAAAGATAGGCAGGCCTCGCTCTGCGCGGGCTGTGGCAAATGCCGTTGGGGCAAATCCGATGACTATCATCATACCGTGCCATAGAGTAGTGCGTACCAACGGCACTCTCGGCGGGTATTCCGGAAAAGGCGGCATAAAAACCAAGCAAGCTCTTTTAAGAAAAGAGGGGGTAAAAATCTAATTGTCTTTGACTTAGAGAAATTTTTATGTATAATGTAGGTAATGAAGGAAATAAATTCCAAGCGGAAAAAATTAAAAAATTTGGGGACGGGGCTTACTTTTGATGACGTGCTCCTGGTGCCAAATTATAGTGAAGTTCTGCCTAAAGAAGTAAATACTAAAACTGTTTTAACTAAAAATATAACTCTGCAAATTCCATTTATCTCCGCCGCGATGGATACGGTCACGGAAAGCAATATGGCAATTGCCATGGCGCAGCACGGAGGTATCGGTATTATCCATAAAAATTTATCTGTTTCAGACCAAGCTAAAGAAGTAGAACGGGTGAAACGATATGAGTCCGGCCGCATCAAAGACCCGATTACGCTGCAGGTCGGCAGGACAGTAGGTGACGCATTTGCCGTACAGAAAAAATATCATTTTGGCGGTTTTCCCGTTTTGGATGAAAAAGGATATTTAGTGGGTATTGTGACCAATCGCGACTTGCGTTTCCAGAAAGACGAATCGACTCCCATAGAAAAGGTAATGACTACAAAATTAATCACCGGCGAGCCGAATACAACGATTGAAGAAGCGCACAATTTATTCAACAAGCATGCTATAGAAAAACTTCCCTTAGTTGATAAAAATAATAAATTGGTCGGGTTAATCACTTACCGCGATATTGCGAAATCCAAAGAATATCCAAATGCAACCAAGGACAAGGAAGGCCGACTTTGTGTCGGGGCCGCTGTCGGCGTAGGCAATGACGTTCTAAATCAGGTAGAAACTCTGGTGAAAGCCGGTGTAGACGCCGTTTGTGTTGACACTGCTCATGGACATTCAAAAGGCGTACTTGAAGCCGTAAAAAAAATACACCAAGCGTATCCGAAACTTGATATTATTGCCGGTAATGTCGCGACCGGAGATGGGGCTTTGGCCCTTATAAAAGCCGGAGCAAATGCCGTAAAAGTGGGCATCGGGCCCGGTTCTATCTGTACGACACGAATTGTTTCAGGTGTGGGAGTGCCGCAATTATCGGCAATTTCATCCGTCTTTGAAGTTTGTAAAAAATCAAATATACCGGTTATCGCCGATGGCGGCATCAAGCACAGCGGAGATGTCGTCAAGGCGCTTGCTTTTGGAGCGGATGTCGTTATGGGTGGGAGTATGTTTGCCGGTACCGATGAATCTCCCGGAGATACCATCGTAATCAATGACCAAAAATTTAAAAAATACCGTGGTATGGGCTCACTCGGAGCCATGCAGAGGGGGTCTAAAGACAGGTATTTTCAGGATGATCAATATGATTTGACGAAATTGGTACCGGAAGGAGTTTCTGGACATGTTGCCTATAAAGGCGCTCTCTCAGAAGTTATCCATCAATATGTCGGAGGGCTGCGCGCCGGAATGGGATATCTCGGAACGCGTGACATTGATAAATTGCGGGATGCTTCATATTACACTATTACTTCAGCTGGACTGAATGAAAGCCATGTGCACGATATTTTTATGGTCAGTCCCGCACCCAATTACAAAAAATAAAAAACCTGTCCCGTACTAAATTTTTGATTAAAATAAATGACCATTATAAATAAAAACTTAAAATTTTAGTACTGGGATGACAAGCTTGAAAAATCAATCTCAAATTACACCGATTATCGGCCTGCAATGGGGCGACGAAGGTAAGGGGAAAGGTGTGGCTCGTATTGCCTCAAAGTTAAAAGCGTCAGATTTGATTGTCCGATTCCAGGGTGGAAATAATGCTGGACACACCATCTGGTATAAAGGTAAAAGTTATGTTTTTAAATTAATTCCTTCAGGAGTTTTTGGCCGAGCGCAGATTCATTTGGGCGCCGGAATGGTTATAAATCCTGGGGCATTAAAACAAGAAACGGGTGTCATTCCCAAAGGCGTATCTTTTCTAAATCGGCTTTCTATTTCTCCTCACGCTGTTTTAACTTTACCTACGCATATTCTTCTAGACTCTATTTCGGAAAAAGCAAAAGGCAAGAAAAAAATCGGCTCAACCGGTAGGGGAATATCGCCATCCTATACCGACCTGACCCTGCGTCGGGCGCTCCGAGTGGGGGATATTTTTGAGCCGGATTTTAAAAAAAGATATATCGCTCTGTCGCGAGAACATAAAGATACTTTGCAAAAAGTTTTTAACTATAAAGTAAATAAAAAAGACACAAAAGAATATGAGAAGAATTTCTGGGATGGGATAAAATTTTTGCGTTCGCTTACCATCGTAAATTCAGCCGAAATAGTGTCGCGAGCTTTATCCGGCAGACATAAGGTCATAGCTGAAGGCGCGCAAGGGACACTGCTTGATGTCCGATTTGGAAATTACCCATATGTTACATCTTCGCATACCATTGCCGGCGGCGTCTCCACCGGACTCGGCATACCACCGTCTTTTGTCGGCGGAGCAATTGGAATTTTAAAAGCTTATGTGACAAAAGTCGGGGAAGGCCCTTTCCCGACGGAGCTTGGAGGTAAAAGGTCAGCCATTTGGTGCCGGGACAAAAAATTTGTTTATGAAAAAGAAAAATTTCTAAATCCTGACCAAAATAGCCGGGATGAATTTGAGCAGGGCATAGCCCTGCGCAGGCTTGGGTTTGAAATTGGAGCAGTCACAGGACGCCTGCGCCGCACCGGCTGGATGGATATCCCGCTTTTGCATTATGCGATGAAAATAAACAATGCTACGCAATTGGTTTTGACCAAGCTGGATGTGTTAAGTGGATTTAAGGAAATAAAAGTGTGTATGGATTATATAATTAACGGCCAAAAAATTAAAGAGATTCCATTTGACCTGTCCCGTTCGGAAATAAAATGCGTATATAAGACTTTTCCGGGGTGGAAGGGAAAATTATCGGATTACGGCGGTAAGCTCCCAAAAGAAGCTCTCGACTATGTGAAATTCCTGGAAAAAACTCTCAATGCTAAAATCCTCTACGTCGGCACAGGCCCGGAGGAGCATCATGTCGTAGAACGTTATTGGAGATAAGGTTCTATATTTTGTTCTGTATAAAGAATTGTTTTTAAATTTGGATATTTGACAAAATCCAGATCCTCAAAATGTTTAGCTTTATCGTCAATAAATATTACCTCTTCATCTTTATGTTTAGTGCATATTTTTTCTATCGCTTCTTTTTTACTACCTTGTACTATTATAATTTCAGAAAATAAAGTCCCAACCTCACTCCTTTTAATTTTTTCTAATTGAAACTCTTCATCACCATAAGATACTAAATAGCAATTTAATTTTCCAAGTTTTTTTATTAATTTAAGCAACTCTTGATTTATAGAATTTTTACTTTCTTTCATTATTTCTTCGTAAACGTCCTCTTTTACGGAAAAGTGTACAAACATTTTTTTAAGTGTAAATAAATTCCATCGCTCTTTTTTAGTGTATTCTTCTATTAAAATACGTGATATACCATTTTTCTCTAAAATGAGACACATTTGTTCTTTAAAATGTTGAGTTGTATTAAACAAAACATCATCAAAATCAAAAATGTATTTCATGAGATTATTTTTGCTATAGCTTTGGCTAATTTAATGGAATCATGCCGGATTAAACTCCGTTTAACATTATCATCAGTATTTTGGATAAAAATTTTATTTAACAATAAATCCCCTTTAATTATTCTTGGATCCTCGTAATCCTCCTTGATAAATATCTCTTCTCCGGCATCGGCCGAGTACCGCTCTCTTTGCTCTTTTAAAAATTCTTCTTTATTAATCAAGTAAAAATCTACATTTTTTCCTAAATATTTTTCTATAAAATCTATGTATTTTTTAGTACTCCAATTCATTGTATGTCCTTGTTTATTTACCAAATTCATAATAAAAATAATCTTGGCTCTGCTTTCTTTTAGAGATTCTTTGAATCCACTAACGATAAAATTAGGAATTAAAGAACAATATAAATTTCCTGGTCCTAAAATGATATAATCGGCATTTAAAATCGCTTTATGCGCTTCTGGATTTATTTTTACACTGCTTGTATAAGAAATTTCCTCCACTTCATCTGGGAAACTGGCTGTATCGATATTGTTTTCTCCGACAATTTGCTTTCCTCCCCTGAAAGTAACTTGAAGTACAGCTTCATCCTTGGTCATCGGTACGATTTTTCCTTTAGCATTAAAGACAAAAGAAAGGATTTTTAACCCCCTGGTAAAATCTCCTGTGATTTTTTCTAGTAAAGCTAAAAAAATATTACCTACCTTGTGTCCCTTAAAAAATCCCCAAAAACCATAGATTATTCTATGGTTAAGAAACTCTTGGTTGCTAAGGGCAACCAAACACTGTCGCACATCGCCTGCCGGCATTACTTTCCATTTTTTCCGCAATACACCCGTAGAACCTCCATCGTCCGCCATAGAGACAAGCGCCGTCAAAGACACATTTTCCAAATTTTTTAGACCAGAAAGAACAGTGTAGCTTCCAGTACCTCCGCCTATAGTTACAATGTGTTTCATGGAGATAATACTAGCAAAAAAAAGGTTACTTGTCTTACATTTGTCTTTAACCTATAGATATTGTATTATACCCTTATGATTTCACGGATATATGTGATGCCCAAAAATGGAGGCGCTAGGGCAGACTCTTATCTTATTGACTCTAAATTTAGGAAAATTGAGCTTGTGAAACTCGCTGGTGCGCTTACTAATCCAATACTAGAAAAATACTTTATAAATAAGTCCCCACAGGTGGGGAATTTTTCTTATGTCATTGAGGTAGGATTTTTGCCCGGAGTTACAGATAATGTCAGCCACACAGTCAAAGAAGTCGCAAGAGATTTACTCAAATTAAAATGGGGTTCAGAATTTGAAGTTTATACTTCCAAAATTTATTTAATAAAAGAAAAAAAAGAAACTAAAATAAAAGAATTTGCGGCAACTTTATATAACCCATTAATTGAATCTGCATACATAAGTAAAATCAAAAACCAAAAAATCTTTTTACCTCTCAAAATTCCAAAGGTAGTTTTGAAAAAGCGTACACCAGTAATCAAAGTATCACTTAATGTTTCCAATGAAGAACTTACCAAAATCGGAAAAGAGGGGATATTAGAAGCCGGTAAACATAGGGGGCCACTGGCTCTTGATTTATCTTCTATGCAGGCCATAAAAACATATTTTAGTAAATTAAAAAGATCTCCGACAGATATTGAACTGGAATCTCTGGCCCAAACTTGGTCCGAGCACTGCAAACATACAATTTTTGCCAACCCAATAGATGACATTGAAAACGGTTTATATAAAACTTACATCAAGGGAGCAACAAATTTAATCAGAAAAAATAAGGGAAAAAATGATTTCTGTGTTTCTGTTTTTTCTGACAATGCCGGTGGAATAGCTTTTGATAAAGATTTTCTAATAACCCATAAAGTTGAAACGCACAACAGTCCTTCCGCCCTTGACCCTTTCGGAGGAGCTATCACGGGTATTGTGGGAGTAAATCGTGATACGATCGGCTTCGGACTAGGCGCCAAGCCTGTGGCTAATACTTATGGATTTTGTTTTGGTGAACCGAGTGACAAAAGACCGTTATATCTTGATAAAGAAAAAAAGCAAAAAATGCTTCCTCCTAAACGTATTATGAAAGGAGTGATCAAAGGCATCAACGTAGGAGGCAATACTTCTGGAATTCCGACTATCTCCGGCTTTATAAAATTTGACGACCGGTACAGGGGCAAGCCTTTGGTGTTTGCCGGCACAGTGGGATTGATTCCCCAAAAAATAAATAACAAGCCTGCCCACAAAAAGAACGCGAGGGTAGGGGATTATATTGTATTTGTTGGTGGAAGAGTGGGACTAGACGGAGTTCATGGGGCGACTTTTTCTTCAGTGGCAACGGATTCCGATTCCCCTGCGACGGCGGTGCAGATCGGCGATCCGATAACTCAAAAAAAATTAAGCGATGCAATAGTCAAAGAAGCGAGAGATATGGGCTTATATAACAGCATTACCGACAACGGCGCCGGAGGCTTTTCTTCTTCGGTATCGGAAATGGCAAGAGATATGATTTTACCCACAGATAGGCAGGGCGGTATAAAAGTGCTGTTGGAAAAAGCCCCGTTAAAATATCCCGGACTGCGTCCTTGGGAAATCTGGATTTCCGAATCACAGGAACGTATGACGCTCTCTGTGCCCCCTAAAAAATGGAAAAGATTTTATAACCTGATGCAAAGTCGCGGAGTAGAAGCGACGGTAATAGGAAAATTCACTGACTCTGGAAAGTGTGTTGTTCATTACAAGGGAAATAAAGTCATGGATATGGATATGGAATTTCTGCATAATGGCTTGCCAAAAACTCACCTAGAAACAACGCCTTATCTTTTCACTTACCCTGAACCCCTCGGCCGTAGCCCTACGGGCGAGGCAAAAATACCCAAAGAATTTTCCCACACAAAAATTCTGGAAGATTTATTAGCAAGTCTTAACCTTGGAAGTTTTGCTTTTATCTCACAACAATACGACCATGAGGTGCAGGCCTCTTCTGTGCTGAAACCTCTCTCTGGTGCTGGGCGCATAAATACCGATGCACAAGTTTTTCGCCCTGTTTTAGACTCAAATAGGGGAGTTGTTTTAGCATCCGCCCTTTATCCCTCATATGGAGATATTAGCACTTATCACATGGCCGCCTGCGCTATTGATACGGCTATCAGAAACTCCATCGCCTGCGGCGGCACCATGACCCACCTAGCATTACTGGATAATTTCTGTTGGTGCTCTTCTTATGACAAAACACGCTTGGCACAGCTTGTAGAAGCCGTAAAAGCCTGCTATGACTACGCTGTTGGCTATGGTACGCCGTTTATCTCCGGCAAAGACAGTATGTTTAATGATTTTAAGGGCTATGATATCCAAGGTAATCCTGTGGCTATCTCTATTCCGCCGACTCTCCTCATCTCCACGATAGGCGTAATACCTGATTTTTATAAAGCTGTTTCGCCTGAGTTTAAAAATACTGGAGATGTGATTTATTTATTAGGAGAAACTAATGATGAAATGGGCGGAGGAGAATACTTCAAAATGTTGGGCTCAATTGGAAATAACCCCGCACCAGAGCAAGCTCGGTACGGAGCAAGTGTTCCGAAAGTTAATATAGAAAAAAACCTAAAAATTTATAAAGCCCTAGAGAAAGTTATTCAAAAAGAGCTCCTAGCTTCTTCAATTTCTGTAACTTCGGGAGGCTTGGGGATTGCGCTTGCCAAAGCCTCCCTCGGCGGGATGCTCGGATGTAAAGTTTCTATGGAAAACTTGTCCGGAAATGCAACATCCATAGATGCCAAACTTTTCTCTGAAAGCCAAGGCAGAATTTTAGTATCTGTTTCACCCAAAAATGTTAAGGTATTTGAAAGAACAATAAAAAATATTTCTTACGCTAAACTAGGGAAAGTAGAAAAAAATGGTAAAATCATAATTATAGAGGGTAAAAACAAAATAATAAATACAAATGTCAAAAAGTTGCACACCATTTATCATAATTTTTCAAACAAGATGAAGTAAGAAGTATTCTATAATTCTATAGAATTGTAGAATAGATAAATTATGGAAAGCGAAACAAAAAATTGCCAAAACTGTAAAAAAGATTTCGTCATCGATCCGGATGATTTTGGGTTTTATGAAATGATAAAGGTTCCACCGCCTGTGTGGTGTCCACAATGTCGCTTACTTCGACGCATGAATTGGATTTCCTACAGAATACTGTACAAAAGAAAATGCGACTTTACTGGAGAAAATATCATTACTTTTTACCATCCAGATGTGCCTTGCAAGGTTTATAAACAAGATATTTGGTGGAGCGATAAATGGGATCCAAAGAGCTATGGACGCGATTATGATTTTTCTAAGCCCTTTTTTGAACAATACAAAGAATTGCTGGAGGAAGTACCGAGAGCCGCACTGCACACGGAGTATACAACGCTCACCAACAGCGAATACTGTAATGCGGTAAGCTTCCTTAAAAATGGCTACTTGTGCTTCCGCCATATTACTGGTGAAGATAATGCTTACACAAATTTTGTCCTACGTATCACCAATTGCCTTGATGTAGCATTTTCATTTGATTCGGATATGTGCTATGACACAGTTGATGTTCGTCATTGTTTTCAAACCTTTTTCTCCCAAGATTGCGAGAATAGCCAGAATGTTTACTTTTCTCTTGATCTGACAAATTGCAGTAATTGTTTCGGGTGCGTTAATTTAAGAAACAAGAATAATTGCATTTTTAACGAGCAATTTACTAAAGAGGAGTATGAGAAAAAATTAAAAGAATTTGATTTGAGGTCTAGGGTAAACCTAGAAAAATTCAAACGGCAGGCGCACGAATTTTCCTTGAAATATCCGCGCCGAGCACTAAAGGGGAAAAATAATGTAAATATTTCGGGCGAATACATATACAATTCTAGAAATGCCCGCAAGGTCTACTACGTTTCAGATTCGGAAAATGTAAAATACTCGCATCTTTTTGTTAAAGGAGGGGTAAAAAATAGTTATGATTTCACTTATTTTGGCTCAAATTCAGAATTAATGTACGAAGATAGCTGGTGTGGACATCTGGCCAACAATGTTCGCTTTGCCGTGTGGAATTATCGTGGCCACAATACGGAATATACTTTCGCCTGCCACGGTTGCGAATATGTTTTCGGTTGTGTCGGCTTGAATAAAGCATCCTATTGTATTTTCAACAAGCAATATTCTAAAGAGGAATATTTCCCTTTGGTTGAGAAAATAAAAAAGCAAATGGATGATATGCCTTTCATTGACAAAAGGGGACTATCGCATAAATATGGTGGGCAAATTCCGGTTGACCTTTGCCCTTGGGCATACAATGAATCCACCGCTTATGAATTTTTCCCACTTACTAAGGAGGAAGCTCTCGCTAAAGGCTTCACTTGGCGCGACCCTGACCAGCGGGAATATCTTGATGCCACTATGACAATACCCGACCATATTAAAGATGTCACCGATGATATTCTGAAAGCTATTTTAAAGTGCGAAGCCTGTGGAAAAAATTATCAAATTATCCCTAAAGAATTGGTATTTTTGCGCCGTTTTAATTTTCCAATTCCAAACCATTGTCCGCTTTGTCGGGATAGAGCCCGCATTAAACAATTAAACCCGATGCAAACTTATGACCGCAAATGTGATAAGTGCGATATCGCTATTGAGACTTCCTATGCCCCTGACCGACCAGAAATAGTGTATTGCGAAAGTTGTTATAAACAAGAGGTGTATTAGATACTTTAGTGCACTAAAGTACTTTAGTTGAGTAAAGTAAAAATGGAAAATAAAACAGAAACAAAAATATGCCAAAACTGTAAAAAGGACTTCGTCATTGAGCCGGATGATTTCGGGTTTTATGAGAAGATGAAAGTGCCGGTGCCGGAGAAATGTCCCGAGTGCAGACAGCAACTCCGTACGCTCTTTCGTAATTTCAAAACTCTCTACAAAAGGCCATCGAGCATGTCGGGAAAAATGATCGTCTCGGTTTACAACCCAGATGTGCCTTTTCCAGTTTATGATATTTCTGAGTGGTGGAGTGATGGTTGGGATCCTATGGAATATGGAGTGGATATAGATTGGAACCGGCCTTTTTTTGACCGACTCGGTGAATTATTTAACAAAGTTCCGCGAGTTTCGATAATGAATTCCCAGACTGAGAACTGCGAATACTCTAACCAGATCAATCAAAGCAAAAACTGTTATCTGGTTTTTGGGGGCCTGGACGATGAGGATTGCGATTATGGGCATATTATCTGGAATTGCCGGGATTCCGTGGATAATCTTTATTTATTCAAATCCGAGTCTTGCTATGAATGCCTCGATTGTTTAAAGTCTACTAAACTTTTTTATTCAGAGGAATGCGAAGCCTGCATAGAAAGCGTTGGTCTTTTTGACTGCCGGAATTGCCTAAATTGCATAGGCTGCGTTGGGCAAGTCGGTAAGTCATATTGCATTTTTAATAAACAGGTAAGTAAAGAAGAATATAAGAAATTTTTACAAGACCACCCTTTAAGCGACCCAGCTGCCATTCAATATATTTTAAAAGAAAGGGATTCATTGCGCCATAATCTTCCTCAGCGCTCTTTTTTTGGCTCGCATAACAATAATGTTTCGGGAAATCATATATACAACGCCCACAACGTCCATTATTCTTTTGATGTAAAAAGCGGAGAAAATTCTAAGTTCTGCTTTACGGTAAGACAGGCTATGGATTCCTATGACGCATCATTCACTGGCGAAGCGACAGAGTGCTATCAAATCTTAACTATGCTTGGCAATACCAGCAGGACAATCGGGTCTCAGCAGATAGTGGATTCTCATGACGTTTTTTACTCTGACCATTGTTATAACTGCAATGATGTTTTCGGCTGCTACGGCCTGCGAAAAAAATCATACTGCATATTAAATAAACAGTATACGAAGGAAGAATATAATACGCTTTTCCCGAAATTAGTCGAACATATGAAAAAAAACAAGGAATGGGGAGAATTTTTCGCAAAGGAAATAAGCCCGTTCGGTTATAACGAAGCAATAGTGAACGAATACATGCCGCTTACCCAAGGGGAAGCCCTACGTCAAGGCTTCAAATGGAGAGACGATATACCCGGCACAAAGGGACTGGGAACGATAAAATATTCCGATTTACCGCGAAATCCGCAAGATTATAGCGATGATTTACTGAATGAAGTTCTGACCTGCGCGAGCTGCGAAAAAAATTACAGATTGATTAATCGCGAGATTAATTTTTACAAAAGAAACAAACTAGCGCTCCCTTCCAAATGCTTTAATTGCCGACATGAGAACAGGATGAAGAAGAGAAATCCTAGAACGCTCTGGGATTCCACTTGTGCAAAGTGCGGTATAAATATAAAAACTTCTTACAAACCGGAAGACCAGAAAATTTATCAGCTATACTGCGAGAAATGTTACCAGCAGGAAGTGTATTAATCATTCTAACATTCTATAGAACATTGGAATGAAAAATCAAAGCGAAAAAAGAACACGTTCGACAGGTTCAGTATCTTCGATATGCCAAAATTGTAAAAAGGATTTTACTATCGAAAGCGAAGATTTCAATTTTTATGAAAGAGTCGAAGTACCACCCCCAACCTTTTGCCCGGAATGTCGCATCGTTCGCAGGATGAGTTTCTTAAATGACCGTAATTTCCATAAAAGAAAATGCGGCAAAACAGGCGAAATGTGTGTATCTTTATTTCCTCAAGATTTCAAAACTCCTGTATATTCACCGAAGGCTTGGTGGGCGGATGATTGGGACGCCACGGAATACGGCCAAGAATATGATTTCTCTAAACCGTTCTTCAAGCAGTTTAAAGAATTAATGGATAGGGTTCCCCAGTTTGCTATGCAAAGTCAATATACGACTCTGATAAATAGTGAGTACACTATGATGGGTACCTACAACCGCAATTGTTTTATGGTTACAAATACAGAGTATTCTACAGAGTGTGTATATACCACTTTTACTTCGTATGGTAATAATTGTTTAGATGTTTATATGTGCCATAATTCCGAGCTCTGCTATCAATGTATCAATGTGCGCAGGTGTAGCCGAGTTGTTTTTTCCATGGATTGTGAAGATTGTTTTGACATCGCTTTTTCTAAAAATCTTCGAGGGTGCAATAGTTGTTTTGGTTGTTTTAATCTGCACAAAAAATCTTATTGCTTCTTTAACGAACAATTATCCAAAGAGGAATATAAAAATAAACTGAAAGAATGTGATACCGGCTCCGAGAGGGTTGTAAAAGAATTACTTGATAGGTTCGAAAAAGAGAGCTTGAAATATCCAAGGAAATTTATGGAAGGAATAAAAAACGTAAATGTTTCCGGTAATTATTTATACGAATCCAAGAACGCTTTTGGATGTTTTGAATCTACTGGCCTAGAAGATTGTAAATATTGTCAGTTTTGTTTCTTAAAACCAACACGTGATTCGTACGACATGACCCAATGGGGCGGAAATGCCAGGTTTGTCTATGATTGCATGGGGGCGGGAGACAACGAGACAATGGTTAAATTTTCTATTGACTGCTGGGCGCAGGGTTCTAATATAGAATATTCTTACCATATTGTTTCGCCTAATGATGATTTGTTCGGCTGTATTGGACTTAAACACAAACGTTATTGTATTCTAAACAAACAATATACTAAAGAAGAATACGAGAAATTAATTCCTAAAATTAAAAAGCATATGAATGCTATGCCCTATATTGACAAGAAGGGAAGGGTGTATAAATATGGAGAATTTTTCCCAAGCGAATTGTCATTTTTCGGATATAATGAAACATTAGCCTATAGTTATTTCCCGTTGTCCAAAGAAGAAGCAAAAGAGAAGGGTTTTAATTGGACAGAAATAAAAATAAATAAATATGAAACAACAAAAAAATCGTCAGAGCTTCCTGATAATATTAAAGATGTGACTGATTCTATCCTAGATAAAATCATTGAGGATGAAGTAAATCAAAGACCTTATAAAATAGTACCGCAAGAGCTTTCTATTCTCAGACGATTAAATGTTCCATTGCCGCGGAAACATCATAACTATAGGCACTACGACAGAGTTTCAATGAGAAATCCGATGAAGCTCTGGCATCGTAGATGTATGTGCAACCCGACTTCGCAAAGCTTCAACGGGCGCGGTAAGACAAATCATTTTCATGGAAAAGAGAAATGTGTAGTAGAATTTAAAACAACTTACGCACCGGACCGACCAGAAATTATTTACTGCGAAAAATGTTATCAGCAAGAAATATATTAAACATGAAAAACAAACCAAAAATAATAATAATGTCCGGATACGGACTTAATTGCGAAGAAGAAACAAAATTTGCTTTTGAGTGGGCGGGAGGAAAAGCAGATATTGTGCACATCAATGACTTAATAAAAAAACCGAAAATGCTCTCGGAATATCAAATCCTGGCTTTCCCGGGAGGATTTTCTTATGGTGACGATACCGGCAGCGGCAAAGCTTATGCCAATAAGTTTAAGAATCACTTAGCTAAAGAACTTAAAGCATTTTTGTCGCGTGACACTCTCGTCATAGGCATTTGTAATGGATTTCAAATCATTACTAACTTAGGAATCCTGCCCGGTGCATTGACCTATAATAAAAAGGGCAAATACATAGACCGCTGGGTAGACTTGGAGGTTGTCGGACAAAGTCCATGGCTCAAGGGAATTAAAAAAATATCACTTCCGATAGCGCACGGGGAAGGAAAGTATGTAATAAATAAAAAAGAATATGAAAATTTAAAGAAGAACAGACAAATCGCTTTTACTTATGCAAAAGGAGAAATTTGTAAATTCCAAAATCTTGAGAAAAATCCAAATGGTTCAGAACATGACATTGCTGGAGTTTTAGCTTATAATGGGCGCGTACTAGGATTGATGCCTCATCCGGAAAGAGGGATGTTCGCTCACCAAAATCCTATGTGGCCCCAAAGGAAAGCAAGCTTCCTACGGGGCAAGTATAAAAATAAAAAAATAGAAAAATCAGGTGAAGGATTACAAATTTTTAAAAACGCAATTAAATACTTATGAACGAATTAAAAGAAAAGTGCGGAATCGTAGGAATATACGGACATGATTTGCCGGTCTCAAAACTGTGCTTTTTCTCTTTATTCGCGCTCCAGCACCGCGGACAGGAAGCTTCCGGTATCACCACAAGCGACGGAAAAAACATGTATACTCATAAAGGTGCCGGGCTGGTAGCGCAAGCTTATACAGAAAAAAACATAAAAGACCTGAAAGGATATGTGGGTATAGGGCATAATAGATATTCAACATCAGGTGGAAAAGCCCTTGACCATGCTCAACCAGTCATAAACAAGGATAATACTTTCGCTCTAGCGCACAATGGCAATTTACCTAGCGTAAAAGCTCTACAAAATTTTCTTTCTGCGCATAAAATTTTGCAAAAAAATAGAACTGATTCGGAATTAATAGCCGATGCTATTGGTTTTTATATAAAAGAAGGCGAGTCTCTGCCAAAAGCAGTTGCCGAAGTTTTTCCGCTTTTAACTGGAGCTTTTTCCCTTGTGATGATGGATAAAGATACGCTAGTAGCAGTACGAGATGAATACGGAATGCGGCCGCTTTGCTTAGGAAAAAGAGGTGGGGGCTACATCGTGGCATCAGAGACGTGCGCGCTTTACACCATAGCCGCGAACTTCGTCCGAGAGGTGAAACCAGGTGAAATGATTGTTATAAATAAAAATGGATTAAAAAGCATTAGATTGGCAGAAGCAAACCCAAAACATGATGTTTTTGAATATGTTTATTTTTCTAGACAAGACAGTGTGCTGGAAGGGAAACTTGTTTATGAAGTTAGAAAAAACTTCGGCAAAACTTTAGCCCACGAGTATAAACCTAAAGTTGATATAGTGGTGCCTATACCAGATACCGCTTTCCCAGTGGCCATAGGATATAGCCAAGTATCTGGAATACCCCTTGAAATGGCCTTGGTAAAAAACCGCTACGTGCACCGTACATTTATTGAGCCTGATCAGGAATCACGCCGGAATAGTGTTGCCTTGAAACTTATACCACTCCACAAAACACTCAAAGGAAAGCGTATTATAGTGATTGATGACTCAATTGTCCGGGGAAACACCAGCAGGAAACTCGTGAAGAGGCTTTTCAAGGCCGGCGCAAAAGAAGTGCATTTCCTGGTGTCATCACCACCGGTTCGCTTCCCTGATTTTTACGGTATTGATACACCAATGCAAAAAGAACTTATTGCTTCTAATAAAACAATAGAAGAAATAAGAAAATTCCTTGGTGCTACTTCGCTTCACTATTTATCTCTTGATGGATTAATAAAGTCTATCGGTTTGCCAAAGGAACATCTTTGCACTTCTTTTTTTACAGGCGAGTATCCGATTGATTTAAAAGAGCGCAAAAATGAAATAAATTATGACGTCCCAAAAGACTAAAATACAACTAGCTATTCTCATCTCCAACATCGGTACCGGCACCAACTTGAAAGCTATAATTGATGGAGTGAGTACCGGTAAAATTAAAGCTGAAATTTGCGCCGTAATTTCTGACATTGTTGATGCCCCAGGGCTAGAACATGCCAGAGCGTATAATTTGGAAAGTGAAATCTGTCCAGCTAAAGAATCCCTATTACCACTTTTGCAAAAATTGAACCCCGATTATATTTGCCTCGCCGGCTGGAAACAAATTATCTTGGACGAAATCATAGATACTTTTCCAAATAGAATTCTAAACACTCACCCTGGCTTGATACCTGATAAAATGGAAGAGGTCGTGAAAAATCCCGATGGTACGGATGCCTTATGGAACAAAGGGAAAATGACAAAGAAAGCGATGCAAAACTTTTTAGACAATCATGCCACTTATGCCGGTTGCACCAATCATTTTCTGTCTCATGAATTTGATTTCGGCCCGGTTTTGGGCAGGTGTTTTGAAAAAATTGAGCCCGGGGATAGCGTTGAATCTTTATACGCAAGGCTGAAGAAAAAGGAAAATGAATTGTATGTAGAAGTTTTAGAAAAACTATGTTCTAAAGTTCGTTAGAACATTAGAATAAGATTATGGAACAGAAAAAATTAAAAATCTTAATAATCGGTTCGGGGGGCAGGGAGCACGCGGTCGGATGGAAAGTGGCGCAGTCGCATAGAGCTGGACAGATTTTCTTTGCGCCAGGAAACGGAGGCACGCAAAATTTAGGAGTGAATGTGGATATCAAAGCAACTGATATAAAAAGACTTTTGGAATTTGCCAAGAAAGAAAAAATAGATTTGACGCTAGCTCTTCCTGATGACCCGCTGGCGCTAGGCATCGTTGATGAATTTATGAAACAGGGTCTGCGGATTTGGGGTCCGACTAGAGAGGCTGCAGAGCTTGAATGGTCCAAAGCATTTTCTAAAAATTTTATGCGCCGGCATAATTTGCCGACGGCAAAATTTGAAATATTCAATAATTTTGAAAAGGCAAAAGCATATGCCGAGGCAAGAAAAATGCCGATTGTTATAAAAGCCAGCGGCTTGGCGCTTGGAAAAGGTGTAATCATTGCGCAAACAAGAGAAGAAGCTGTTGAAGCACTTGAGAACATGATGATAAAGAAAATTTTTGGCGCATCAGGCGAAGAAGTAGTGATAGAAGAATTTATGGAAGGTCCAGAGATTTCTATCCATGCTTTTTCTGACGGAAAAAGTTGTAAAATATTTCCGGCATCACAAGACCATAAGAAAATAGGTGAAAATGACACCGGACCGAATACGGGCGGCGTAGGTGCTATTGCTCCGCTTCCTTTCGTGGACAAAGAACTTTTTGAAATTATAGAAAACACTATAGTTGCCCCTGCAATTAAAGGTCTTGCTTCCGACAATACACCTTTCGTGGGTATTTTATACCCAGGACTGATGCTCACCAAGGATGGCCCCAAACTGCTGGAATTCAATGCCCGTTTCGGTGATCCAGAAGCGCAAGTTTATATGCGGCTAATGGAAACTGATTTGTTAGATGTTGTTAATGCTTCTATTGACGGAGATCTTGAGAATCAGGAAATAAAATGGAGAAATACAAACAAACAATACTGCGCTTGCAATATAGTGCTTTGTTCTGCTGGATATCCGGGAAATTACCAGAAAGGGAAAATTATTTCCGGCATTGAAGAAGCGGAAATGCAGCCGGACATTGTGGTATTTCACGCCGGCACGAAAACAGAAAACGGCAAGCTTGTCACAAATGGGGGACGGGTACTCGGGGTTTCTGCTATCAGTAATACCTTAGAAGAAGCACTTAAAAAAGCCTACAAAGCCATAGAGAAAATTTCATTTGAAGGAATGCAATACAGAAAAGATATTGGACAAAAAGCCCTCGGCCATAGCTCGTCCACGGGCGAGGCTCTTTCATTAAAATAAAAAAAATGATAGTATAAGGAAACTATGAAAAACCCAAAAATTGGCATAATTATGGGCTCCGATTCAGATTTGGAAATAATGGCTGATGCCGCAAAAGTACTTGAAGAATTCAGCGTTTCTTATGAGATTACGGTAGCCTCTGCGCATCGGTCACCGGAGATTGTCCATAAATATGTCACGAAGGCTCCCGCTCGCGGGCTTAAAATTATCATCGCTGGCGCAGGGGGCGCAGCGCATTTGGCGGGCGTCACCGCATCTTTGACGACCTTACCCGTAATCGGCATACCGATAAAAACAAGAAATTTAGATGGGCTTGATTCTTTACTCTCCACCGTGGGTATGCCTCCGGGCGTGCCAGTAGCAACCGTCGGAATAAATGCCGGAAAAAATGCAGGGCTCTTGGCCGTTCAAATGCTCGCATTAACCGACAAAAATCTGGAAAAGAAGCTGATTGCTTATAAAAAGAAAATGGGCAACGAAATAAAAACAAAAGGCGCAAAACTTCTAAAAATCGGATATAAAAAATATCTCAGTCAATAATTATGAGTGATCTTTACATAAAAGCTGGAGTTAATATTAAAAAAGGAAACGAAGTTGTAAAAAGAATAAAGAGGCATGTCGCGTCCACCCACACAAAAATGGTATTAAAAAATATCGGGAGTTTTGGCGGTTTATATGACCTGGCGGATATAATAAAAAATTACAAAAACCCTGTTTTGGTGCAAAGCATTGACGGCGTGGGTACCAAGCTTTCTGTCGCCAAAATGATGAAAAAATACGATACAGTGGGAGAAGATATTGTGGGGCATAGTTGCGGAGATATCATCGCTATGGGAGCTCGTCCGATCACATTTCTTGATTATGTCGCCAATGAAACTCTCATTCCTAAAGAAATGGAAGCTATGGTGAAAGGTATGGCGAAAGCCTGCCATGAGGCCAAGGTGGCGCTTATCGGCGGCGAAACCGCGGAAATGCCCGGCACATATATGAAAGGGGAACACGACATCGCTGGGTGTATCACCGGCATAGTGGAAAAAGATAAAATTATCACGGGAGAAAAAATAAAAGAAAAAGATATCATTATGGGCTTTGCTTCAAATGGCTTGCATACCAACGGGTTTTCCTTGGCGCGCAAATTGATCTTTAAAACAGGAAAATATAGAATAAATGCGAGAGTTCCGGAATTAAAGGAAACAGTCGGCGAAGCGTTGCTGAAAGTGCATAAAAATTACACAAAACCAGTATTAAAAATCTTGGACTCTAACATAAAAATGCGGGGTATTGCGCATATCACTGGTGGAGGATTTATAGAAAATATTCCAAGAATTTTGCCGAAAAATCTTGATGCGGAAATTAAAAAAGGTTCATGGCCTATGTTACCGATTTTTCCTTTTATGCAAAAAATTGGTAATATAAGCGAGAAGGAAATGTACACTACTTTCAATATGGGTATCGGCCTTATGTTAATAGTCCCGACATCCGAGAAAAGAAATATTAATGAGATTCTGAAAAAACATAAAAATTATCGGGTTTACGAAATCGGAAAAATTATAAAAGGAAAAGGCGAAGTAATTTTGAAATAAAATGAATATACTTAAAGAAACAAATTTTAAAAATCTGGGAAAGAAATATACTGGTAAAGTGAGGGATGTTTATGTTCAGAAGGATAAAGTTATTTTGATTTCCACGGATAGATATTCGGCTTTTGACCGCAATTTAGCGCTTATACCCTGCAAAGGACAGGTATTGACGGAAGTAAGTAAATTTTGGTTTGAGCAGACAAAAGACATTGTCCCGAATCATGTCATAGATTTTCCTGATCCAAATGTCGTTGTGGGGAAAAAATGTACGGTACTTCCTGTGGAAATGGTGGTGCGCGGATATATCACCGGAGTGACGGGAACTTCCACTTGGACGCTATACCAAAAAGGAGAAAGAGATTTTGGAGATTTTGTTTTGCCTGACGGTATGCATAAAAATCAAAAACTGGATAAGCCGGTAATAACCCCTACTACAAAACATGAAGCTCATGACAGACCACTCACGAGCAAGATTATTTTGGAAGAAAAAATTATGACACCAGAAATTTGGCAAAAAGTTTCTGATATTGCCTTAAAACTTTTTGCCCGCGGACAGGAAGTGGCTTTAAAAAAGGGATTGATACTAGTAGACACAAAATACGAATTTGGACTTACAGAAAATGGAGAAATAATCTTAATAGATGAAATCCACACGCCTGACTCTTCCAGATATTGGCAGGCGAAAACTTACCAAGAGCGTATTGCAAATGGTCTGGAGCCTGAAAATTTTGATAAAGAATTCTTGCGCCTATGGTTTAAAGACAATTGCGACCCTTATAAAGATGAAAAGCTCCCGGAAGCTCCCGCAGATATGGTGACGGAACTTTCCAGGAGATACATACAAATCTGCGAACAAATTACCGGCATTCCTTTTAAAATTGAATCTGGCGATATTGAAAAAAGAATAGAAAATAATTTACAAGCTTATAAAATCTAAAAATATATGACAACAAATGCCATAAATCCATTAGACGGAAGATATTTTGAAAAAACTCGGGCACTTGCGCCATATTTTTCCGAACAAGCTCTGATGAAATACCGAATAATAGTGGAAGGGGAGTATTTGATTGCTCTTTCCCTCTCCGGTAAAACAAAATTAAGAAAATTCAATAATGTTGAAATTAAAAAAATTAGAAATTTATACGAACTTTCTCTAAAAGATTTTAAGCGTATAAAAAATATAGAGAAAATCACTAATCATGATGTAAAGGCAGTGGAATATTTTTTAAAAGAGCGACTTTCTAAAACATCCCTGAAGGGAAGTATTGAATGGATTCATTTTGCGATTACTTCTGAAGACACAAATAATATCGCCTATGCTTTAATCCTTTCTGATGCTCTGGAAAAAATAATGATAGCCGGAATTAAAGAAATAATTTTAAACTTAAATAAATTGGCTGTTCAGTACAAAAACTTGCCAATGCTGGCTCGCACTCATGGACAGTCCGCCAGCCCTACGGCTTTTGGGAAAGAAATGAAGGTATTTTCTCATAGGTTAGAAAAAAGGTTAGAGGGTCTAAAAAGTATAAAGATAGAAGCAAAATTAAATGGTGCTACGGGAAATTACAATGCTCATATAGCCGCTTATCCGAGTGTTAACTGGCCAGAATTTAGTAAAAAATTTATTGAAAGTTTTAATAAAGGACGTTCGCAAAAATTAGCGTGCAATCTTATTACCACTCAGATAGAATGCCATGATAGTTATGTAGCTATTTTTGATACATTAAGGAGAATAAATACAGTCTTGCTTGATTTCAATCAAGATATGTGGAGATATATTTCAGACGGTTGGGTAGGGCAAGTACCAAAAAAGAAAGAGACTGGTTCTTCTACCATGCCACACAAGATAAACCCGATTGATTTTGAAAATAGTGAAGGAAATTTAGGAATTGCCAACGCTCTTTTTGAATTTTTTGCCCGCAAACTGCCCATTTCAAGATTGCAAAGAGACCTTTCAGATTCTACCGTGGAACGCGCATTTGGCACAGCTTTTGGACACACATATTTAGCTTATATTTCGCTTCTAAAAGGTTTAAGTAAAATAAGTGTAAATAAAGAAAAAATGAAGCAAGATCTGCTCGCTCATCCGGAAGTGATTACCGAAGCCATTCAAACGATTCTACGGCGCGAGGGCGTTGAAATGCCGTATGAAAAATTAAAGCTTTTAACCCGAGGAAAACAAATTACGCTTGATAATATTCATAAATTCATTGATACTCTAAAAGTTAGTGATAAAGTAAAAAAAGAATTAAAAAGAATCACACCTTTAAACTATATCGGCCTTGCCACAAAATTGGTATAATAGGGATAATGAAGAAATTTTACATAACTTTACTATTAGCACTTTCCCTGCTACCTGTATGCAGAATATATGCACAGGCGACGAATGCCGGTTTTGTGCCGGGAAATATCTGGTATTCCATAGACCCATTTGAAGAAGGAGACAGGGTTAAAATATATACGGTACTCTTCAATCCAGACCAAAGGGAATTTTCCGGCACGGTGATATTCTTTGATAAAGCTACTTTTCTGGGTAAGAAAGAATTCGCTGTGGGATCAAGGGGAGTAAAAGACATATCCATAGACTGGACGGCAACTGTAGGCGACCACACTATTTTCGCTAAAATTGAAAATGCGAAATTTTTGATTTCCACAGGCAAATACGAAGAAGTATATTTATTCGGCAATCAGACTGAAGAAAGCAAGAGAAATGTGAGTAAAAAAATTATTCCGAAGACGCCTGCGGCTACTGACAATGGCTCAAAAGAAGGAATATTGGAAGCAAGTTCAAAATCAATAGAAAATTTAGGAAAATTAATTGAAGGAAAAACGCCAGACATAGTGGGCAAATCAATAATTTCCACCTCAAATACTATTGAGAGCTTTAGGGAAAATATCGGTAACTTTTCAGAAAATAGCAAAGAAGAAATAAAAAAAGAGCTTGCTGAAATCAAGAGCGAAAAAACAGGAAGTGAAAATGCTGGTTCTGCAAATAAACTGGAAAAACCATTTAAATACGTAAAACTATTCCTCTTATCGCTGGTATCATTTATCTTTAATAATAAATTTGTCTTTTATGGATTGTCAGTTTTAATCGCATTTTTCCTGTTGCGATATATTTGGCGCCTGGTTTTCTAATATGTTAAGATAAGGCTATGAAATTGCGAATTCTAGCCTTTCTTATCTTGCTGATTTCAATTCTGGCTTTCCCCCTATGGGTATCTGCCATCTTGGCCTTATTGGGAATGATGTATTTTTATTTTTTCATAGAAGCCGTTATTTTATTTCTTATTTCAGATTTGCTTTATGGAGTGCCGGAGCTAAAATTTTTTAATATAGTTTTTGTTTCATTTTTTGCATCACTTGTAATTTTTATAATTTTAAAGCTGTTAAAAAAGAAATTGAGATTTAAATAAAATGGCTTTTCGTAAATTTAAAAAAAATAAAACAAAAAATACGCTGGTGGAACCGGATGAAATTTTTCTTGAATCAAAGAATTTGGAAAACTTCGACCGCCAGCAATTTGAAGGCCGGATAGAAAAACCGATTCCTAAAAAAACTATTATGTTCCTCGGAGCTTTTTTTATATTTATATCTGTTGTATTCGGATTTCGCCTGATGCACCTCCAGATACAAAACGGCGACGCTTATAGAAAAAGAAGCGAAAATAATACCTTGGAAAAGGTGACTATTTTTACCGAAAGAGGCATCATTTATGACAGAAATGGGCGTGAACTGGCTTGGAATAAAAAAACAGAAGGATTGGAACCCTTTGGCATGCGCGTTTATCTTTCGCCGGGATTTTCGCACGTACTCGGCTATGTGAGCTACCCAACCAAAGACAACGCCGATCGTTATTGGCAGAGCGAATTTATGGGTAAAGACGGTTTGGAAAAGCAATACAATGAAAAGATAAAAGGCGAGAATGGTTCAAAAATAATAGAAACGGATGCGTTAGGTAAAATACATTCGGAGAATATTATAAACAGCCCTAAGAGGGGAAATGACTTGGTGACCAGCATTGATTCTCGGACAGGGAAAGCTTTGTTTACTTTTATTAAAAATTTATCAGAGAATAATGGATTCACCGGCGGAGCGGGAATCATCATGGATATTCAAAATGGAGAAATCATAGCTTCCACCAGTTTTCCGGAATACGATTCTGAAATCCTGTCTTTGGGCAAAGACGCAAGTAAAATCGATAATTATATAAATAATAAAAGAAAATTCTTTCTGGACAGAACAGTTTCGGGGCTTTATACGCCAGGCTCAATCGTCAAGCCATTTTTCGCGTTGGGCGCTCTGGCGGAGGGAGTAATTGACCCGTATAAAAAACTTCTTTCAACTGGCTCTATTTCAATACCGAATCCCTATTTTCCGGACCAAAAAACCGTTTTCAAAGACTGGAGAGCGCATGGCTGGACGGATATGGCGGAAGCTCTAGCTGTGTCTTCCGACGTTTATTTTTATACAATTGGGGGGGGATACGAGGGGCAAAAGGGCCTCGGTATTGTAAATCTTGAAAAATACGCAAGGCTTTTCGGCATCGGAGAGGCAACCGGAGTTGATTTGCCGGATGAAAAAGAAGGCATCATCCCCAGTCCAGAGTGGAAAATCGAAAATTTCAAAAATGATCCGTGGCGTATTGGAGATACTTATCATACGGCCATCGGACAATATGGATTTCAGGTTACCTTGATAGAAATGGCGCGCGCAGTGGGAGCTATTGCAAGCTACGGCAAGCTTGTCGCTCCGCACTTTATTTTAAACGACAAAGAAAAGGAGGAAAAATTTGCAATCATAGATTTTAAAAAAGAATATTTTGATGTGGTGCATAAGGGGATGAGACAAGCGGTATCTTACGGCACGGCTGTTGCGCTCAACGTGCCTTATGTAAAAGTCGCCGCTAAGACCGGCACGGCGCAGCTGGGCGCCCTGAAAAACAGGGTAAATTCCTGGGTCGTTGGTTTCTTCCCGTATCAGAATCCAAAATACGTTTTCACGATAATGATGGAATCCGGCCCGAAAAACAGCAGCATAAATGCCGCGTCCGCCATGCGGGAACTTCTAGACTGGATGTCCGTCAATACTCCGGAATATTTTGAGTAAAAAAGTATTTTATAGAAATTTGCATTTTGGGTGTTGATGAAATACAATGTATTCATGAGCAAAATGCGGATACTTTTAGTTTTGGGCATTTGGGTGGCGGTATTGCCGTACTTAGGCTTTCCATCTTCTTGGAAAGATATTTTATTTACTATCTCCGGCCTCGGGCTTGTCTATATGAGCTACATGCTCTACCAGGAATCTAAAACAGATGAAAAAAGCCCGGAGAAAATTTTTGATAACTTTTCGGAAAACAAGCCTTTTACTGAAGAAAAAATATAACCTAATCGAATGCAACCATTTTCAAATAAAAGACGTATAGCTACTGGCATTTTATTTATTGCCCTCTTTTTTATTTTGGGCGTTTATGTCGGCAAAAATAATCGCCCCGAGATAGAAAAAGTTACAAGCCTTTCTGGCAAAGAAACAGGGGTCGCAACAAAAGTGGACTTTTCTCCTTTCTGGAAAGTTTGGAATACTATCAACGAAAAGTACCCCGAAGCCGCCAAAACAACTGACCAAGAGAGAGTCTACGGGGCTATCGCGGGCCTGGTGGGCTCCCTGGAAGACCCATACAGCGTGTTTTTCAGCCCGGACGACGCAAAATTATTTGAAGATGAAATAGCCGGCAATTTCAGCGGAGTCGGCATGGAAGTCGGCATAAAAGACAAAGTCTTGACTGTCATCGCCCCACTGAAAGGCACTCCCGCCTACCGGGCAAATATCAAGCCCGGCGACAAAATTCTCAAAATTGATGAGGTAGTCACATCCGGCTTGAGCGTTGAAAAGGCGATTAAATTAATCAGAGGGGAGAGGGGTACCGCGGTCACGCTCACTATTTTCCGCGAAGGCAATAATGACCCGATAGAAATAAAAATAGTCCGGGACGTCATCAATATACCGACCCTAGATACGGAGCTCCGACCGGATGGCATTTTTGTCATAAAGTTTTATAGCTTTTCCGCTAATTCAGCAAATCTTTTCCGCAATGCAATCAGGAGTTTTGCCGAATCCAAGACCGATAAACTATTGCTTGATTTGCGCGGAAACCCGGGCGGATATCTGGAAGCCGCCGTTGATGTGGCTAGCTGGTTTTTGCCGGGAGGGAAAATCATTGTAACTGAAGACTATGGCAATAGTAAAAAACCTGAAATATTCAGGAGCAAGGGCTATGATATATTTAACGATAATTTAAAATTTGTTATTTTAATAGACGGCGGGTCGGCTTCGGCGTCTGAAATTGTCGCTGGCGCCTTGCGAGACCACAGACGGGCAAAGCTGGTGGGCGATAACAGCTTCGGTAAAGGCTCGGTGCAGGAAACGGTCAAGGTTACCCCCGATACTCTCCTGAAAATCACCGTGGCAAAATGGCTCACGCCTAATGGAAATTTAATCGCGGAAAAAGGGTTAACCCCAGATTATCTTGTGGAAATTACTAAAAAAGATGTAGAAAATAAAAAGGACCCGCAGTTAGAAAAAGCAGTAGAGTTATTATTAAAACCATGAAAGTAATATTTTTAAAAGACGTAGCCCGGGTGGGAAAAAAATACGACATCAAAGAAGTCAACGACGGCTATGCAATGAATTTTTTATTGCCGAGACGTTTGGCGGAAACAGCTACACTCAAAGCGGTAGCGCAACTGGAGTTGAAAAAGAGGGAAATCATAATTGAAAGAGAAGTCCAAGAGAGCCTGCTTCTAAAAAATTTAGAGGAAATAAAAGGTAAAACTGTCACTATCAAAGGCAAAGCGAACGAATTAGGACATCTTTTTTCCGCGATTCATAAGAAAGAAATTCTGGAAGCAATGAGTGAACAGCATCACGCCGAAATCAGCGAAGAATTTATCGTCTTAGAAAAACCAATTAAAGCAGTGGGGGAGTTTGAAATTCCGATTTCCATCAGAGACAAAAAATCTTCGTTTAAGCTTGTAGTAGCAGGAGAATAATTTTTATTCAATGGAAAATTTCCAAAACATTACAAAATTTCTCTTAACTTTATCCAAAAAAGCAGCGGAGATTACGCTCAGGCATTATTCTGCAGGAGGAATAGAAGCAGAAATAAAGGGAGATATGTCTCCGGTGACAAAAGCAGATACTGAAGTGAACAGTATGGTTATTTCTGAAGTAAGAAAAAGTTATCCGGATTATGGGGTAATGGGGGAAGAAGAATCGACAGAAATAAATGGTTCAAAGAAATTTTTTGTAGTTGATCCTATTGATGGCACTCTTATGTTTAAAATCGGCTGTCCGTTGTTTGTATTCTCGGCAGCTATAGTAGTTTACGGAGAGAGTGTTGCTGGCATACTTTCCAATCCACTAGCAAAAAGAACATTATTGGCAGAAAAAAATAAGGGCGCTTATTTGGTGGAAGAAAATAAGCGTATTCATGTAAGTTCAAAAAATAGTCTAGAAGGAGCTTTAGTAAATGCTGGATGGAAAAAAACAGCTCTGTCAAAATTACTACATGAACGCGGAGCGAAAACTCCTCAAGTTTTTGCAGTTTGTGAAGTTGCTTCGCTTATTGCGACTGGGGGATTTGAAGGAGGTACTTACAATGGGATGCACGCTCATGATATGGCAGCGACAAAGATTGTGATTGAAGAAGCTGGTGGAAAAGTTACAGATCTTGAGGGTAATGAACAGAAGTATGATCAAAAAATAAATGGAGCCGTTATGTCCAATGGTCTTTTACATGAAGAAATTGTCAAACTAGCCAAAGAAGCAGGTTTGAAAATTGAAACTTACAACCAATAAACTCGAATATTATATCGTATAAAAAGACAGATGTTTAGATTACATTCACCACTTTCTTGACCACAGTAGTACCGTTGAAGGATGTCTTTCGGCGAGAACCAAATTTGACGGTGCCGTCTTTGAGGGCGAAAAGGGTATGATCTTTGCCGATAGAGACGTTATTACCCGCCATAATGACCGTACCGCGCTGGCGGACGATAATAGAGCCAGATTGGGCCTTTTGACCATCGGAAAGCTTAATACCGAGGTATTTGGGGTTTGAATCTCTTAAGTTTTTGGCTGTTCCGCCGGCTTTTCTATGTGCCATTGTAAATTAGTTGTTAGGTTTTAGGTTCTAGTTTATAATAAAAACAATTAAGAGTATACCCGAAACTATGGAAAAAATCAAGCAATTTTTGGAAAGCGAGAAGGGGAAAGACATTTTAACAGTTATAATCGTGATTTTAGTGGGCTTGGGGTCGTTTGGCCTGGGCAGACTGTCAAAAAGCGCTCAAAATCCCGGCATACAAATAGAATATTCTGACGAAGATTTACTGAAAGTAGAAAATCAAGAAGCAAATGTTATTTCATCTGTAGAAGAAAATGTCGCTGGTAAAACTTTTTTCGCCTCAAATAGGGGAACAAAATATTATTCCGTCGGATGCTCGGCCGGCAAAACTATTAAGCAAGAAAATAGAGTCTATTTTGATACCAGGGAAGAGGCGGAAAAAGCAGGCTATGGGCTTTCAAGCTCGTGTAGATAACTTATAAAAAATGTGATAAATTCTATTTTATGGACAAAGAAACATTTAATCGCTTAAGTAATCGTCACAAAGAAGAGTTTTTAAGACAAGAAAAAATTATTACTGAAAACAGTAAGGGATTGGACCATGTAATCTTCGTGGTAAGCACAGGAGTATTCGTACTATCTATAAATTACCTGACAGGATTAAAAGATAATGTTCTTGAATATTCTTACATCCTTATTTGGTCATGGATATTTTTGGCTGGAGCAATTATTGTTCATGTACTTGGTTATAGACTAGCAATAAAATACGGTGAAAAAATTCAAGAGAAATTGGATAAATGGGGTAATAATGGTTTAACACCTCTGGATTATATACCTTATAAGGACAAAGATGCGCAAAAGCTTTATGGATTAGTAAATATGCTTAATGATATGGCTTTATGTTTAACAATTTTAGGAGTGATATTTTTACTATTTTTTGCTTCAGTTAATTTTTTAACAAACAATAAAATAAATAGAGCGAGTGAGGGACAAAAAGAAAAATTAGAATCTACAATAATAAATAATTACTATTATGGACCAGAGGTAGGAAAATAGAGCTAGGGAAGTGGTATTAGGACCATACTTAAAATATATATGCGTGTCGCACAACATATCTTTGGTGCAGGGTCAGTAAATTAGTAAGCAAAGACTACTTAAGCAATGGATTGGGATAGGTCTTCATATCACTTAAGACCTGTTCTAAACTCTCAATTGTTATAATTTTTGCATTCTTTGGAAGAACTCTAATTTTTTTATTCATATATAAATCTAAATCTTTTTGAGAAAATGAATTATTTGCCACAACAAAAAATAGTCTTTCTAGAAATCCTGAGTATTTAATTAGTTTTGCGCTCATATTAGTTTGAAGATTATGCATTGTCTCGGTACCAAATACATCAATTCCTAGGTTACCACTAGGTGAATAAATATAAAAATCTACACGATTTTTAGTGTTATCAAATATTTTTTCTGTATGTACAAAAACTTCACCAAACTTATTTTTAAGTAATTTTTCTAAATTTAATTCTATATTTCGACCACTAATATTAACTCTATGAGCGATTTCGGACCGAAATTTACCTTTACCGAAATGTGTATCTCGATAACCAAGCTCACCTCTTAATTTTTCTAATCCCCCAAAATTTCTCTCTATAAATTTTCTATTGGGTAAATAATTCAATTCATCTATTTCCGCTGATTTCGGAAGTCTACCTTTTTCTTTTATAAATCTATCAAACCCCTCCTTTATCTTCTCAGCAGTCCATTGTGGATTTTTTACACCCATACATTATCCAACACTATTCAATAGTTCCTTTATCCAATCAAGAATTCTCGTAATAGAGAGCGATTTAACCCAATCAATAGCCTCAGTGCCGGTAATACCGAAATAACGTAATAAAAGAACAGCGATAACTATAAGAATAATTAATTTGAGAAACCCGCCCTGTTTATTTTTTGCAACATATTTCATAGTCCCTCAATCATACTACAAACGGGGTAAATAATACATGGGGTCTAGGTAAGCGTTAATAGCGGCAATAGGCTGTTTAAGAACTCTCCCGGGACAAGATTTGCTGGGGACGGTACTTACACTCACCGCGCCTGACACATAAAGCGAAACATGCAAATGCGGTCCAGTTACTCTGCCGGTGCCTCCAGTATAACCTACTACTTCTCCTCTTGATACTTTTTGCCCTTCTTTTACTTTAATGAGTGAAAGGTGCCCATAAGCGCTTGAGAGGCCGTTGTTATATTCTATAAAAATCCATTTGCCGAAAGAAACACCGGAACAATTGGAGTCTGTGTTCCCTACTCCTTTTACTACGCCATCTGCCATAGCTTTGACCGGTAGCGGAGTCTTGGCCCGAAAATCAGTACCGCTGTGGCCGCTCGTATATGTCCTGTGAGGCCCTGTTTTGGCCCCGAATTCTTGGGTAACAAAAATTTTATCCAGGGGCCAACTTAAAATTCCGGAATCGGGCAATTGCGCAGGATCCAGAATAAATTTTAGTTGCGATTCATAATCGCGCAATTCTTTTTCAAAGGCTTCTTTTTTCGCTAATTGAGTTTTTAAAAGTTTTTGATAGTTAGCTTCGTTGTTTTTCGTCTCTTTTAGAAGTTTATTTTTCTCGTTGGTATTTTGCACCACGATTTTTTGCTGGTCCGAGAGCCTGGACTTGAGCGCGACAAGTTCATTCTTCGCGCCAACGGTTTCTTTTCTTGTATCTTCCAATTCCCCTTTTATTTCCTTTAGCTTGACTATTTCTTTCCTGATCTTTTCACGAAGACTCACTATATTGTCTATATCGTTCCAGATTGTCGTGAAATCATTCTCGGAAAGTATGGTTTCGAGTATGTTCTCAAGTTCAAACTCATTAGTTTTTCTTATTTCAAGCTTGATGGATTCTATGTTGTTCGTTATGATGCTTTGTTTACTCTTTATATCGAAGCTCAGACTTTGTATTTTGAGATTTGTCTTATCAATTTTCTTTTGAGTCACGGCAATATCGGTCACCAATTTTTTTCTGGTCAAATCAAGCTGTTTGATGGCGCTACTTAATGAACTTTTTTGTTCTCCTAAATTATCAAGTTCTGCTTGATAAGTTTTTATTTCTTCTTCAAGTTTAGCTATATCAGAGTCTTTTTGACTTATTTTAGTCTGAAGTTCCTCGGCCGTCTCCGCATAAGAAAAACCGATAGGAATTATCAATAGAATTATTAAAACTAATATATTAAATTGCTTTTTGCAGGCGGGATAAGGTTTCATTTTTTC
>Ga0209541_10001824_pt1 | contig 41581 bp, 29 predicted proteins | sample RifCSPlowO2_01_FD_184027 | JGI IMG/M metagenome (GOLD analysis project Ga0209541, IMG submission 184027) | Groundwater microbial communities from Rifle, Colorado - Rifle CSP2_plank lowO2_0.1 (SPAdes) (version 2) | ecosystem: Environmental > Aquatic > Deep subsurface > Groundwater | place...
GCTACGCCGCGCACTTTTTTCTTTATTCTGCTAGAATTTAATTGTTGTGCCCTCACACTAAAGTGCGAGGCATCTTTGTCTAATAGCGATAGCGAGATTTAGGACAGAACCGTTGGAACAGTTAAATATAAAAACTACCAAAAAATCTCAATTTATTAATATATTGGGCAGAGCCCCGTGGTGTAGTGGCCAATCATTCGAGATTTTGGACAGGTTTTGTATTGCAGAATCTGGAGAGTGTCTCGGGACCTCGGTTCGAAATGCGATAAGCAGAGTACGCGGTTTCCACTCTTGCGCCGCACGCTATTCCGAGCGGGGCTATAAGCCCTCTTTTTTTAAATAATATTTCAATAGAAAAAGCGCACACATCTTTTTTGATTGCTCAAATTTGGTCTCAAATCCCGCAGCTCTGCTGCGATATCAATAATCCCAATTTGAGGCTTTAAAATCCCCACAGCTCTGCTGTGATTGGGATTTTTAATATTTAATTAATTATCTGTTCTTAATTCTGCCAATGCTGTGTAAACATCTGCATTTTTCTTATCATCTATGATCAGGCATAATTTAGCGCATTTATTAAATTTGCCGTTTCTTCCCAAATCGGACAATCTATTCATCGCATTATGCATATATCTTTCTAATAAATCATTGCTTCCTGTTTCTTTGCATATATTTATTGCTAATGAAATAAGTGCGATGTAATAATCATCTGTTGTCAATGTTTTTTGCACTCCTCTTGCGCAAATTTCAAGCGTTCTTTTATAATCTCCTGCTCTATGCGCAGCTTCCGCTGCTTTAAGGTGCTCATGCGCCCTCTCATAAAATTCAGATGCCTTCTTATAATCTCCTAATTCTTCGCATAATTCTGCTCCATACAATAAACGTTTTCCGTCATTCATTTTACTTAATAATCCTACTGCTCGTTCAAGCATGCCATATTCTTCCGAGAATGTTATGGCAAGACTTATGTGTCCATTTCTCTCAAATAAATCTACTACCTTTTCACGGTCGTCTTCATTGACACCAACTGCGCATTCCAGAAGAGTTTCGTTATTAGTGAATAATATTAATGACATTGATATTGATTTAGAAGATCTGTCTAAAACATCTTCGATATATGAAAAGTAAAGCTTCTGCATTCTTGCAAAGTTTCCAAGTTCTTTGTGTATTCTGGCAGCAGAAAGAATAAAATTATGTCTATTTATGTCTTCTTTTTCTGCCAATTTTTCATAGGCATTTGCCAATCCTTGCTTATCTCTGTAAATAGCAAGAATTTCTTCTATCTCATGGACATGTCCGCTGTCAATAAAATAAGATACAGCAAGCTTATGTTGTATTCTGGCTTCGTTGGGGTCTCCTTTCTTCTTAAACAGTTCGGCAAGCTTCATATAACGAAATCCAGAATCAGCAAACCTGCCAAACATCATCTCTAGCTCATCTCTTCTTAATAAAGAAATTGCTTTATCAATGCATCCATGCCTCTCGTAAACTCCTGCAGCTTCAATTGGCATTTTTCCTTCAATGTATATTTCTGCTGCTGTTTCAATATCTCCCATACGTTCTGCAAGTTCTGCTAATCTTACAGTTCCAGCATTATTTTCTACATCGCTACGATAATATTCAAATGCGACTTTGAGATGTCTTCTTTTATTTGTATAGCCATTATTCACAGCTCCGATTATTGCAGAATTCCTATGTACTTCTGGCAAACTTTCAATAAGCGCATCAAGAGTTTCTTCTTTGTCTTCTTTTGGTGCTTTTTTGCCTTTTTTCTTTGATAATAGCCTTCTTAAAAAATCCATAACCATATTTATCAGGATAATTGAACAATTTATATATTTTTTTGGCATTTTTTGGCGTTATCGAGAAAATACCTTAAGGTTCTTAATGATAATTGTTATATTATTTTTGCTTTTTTCTACAGATATTTCGGATATATCATAAAATAATGATAAACAGAAGGTGAAAAACATATGAAAGATAAGGATTTATTAACAATAAGACATTTAAGAAGCAATGCGAGAATTCCATTGACAGAGTTAAGCAAAAAAACAAATATTGCTGTATCCACTTTGTACGATAGATTGAAAGGGTACAGGCAAAGCGTTATCAAAAGATATACAGTTCTTTTGGATTTTAACAGTCTCGGGTATTATACACGCGCAACTATAGTTTTGAAAGTAAAAAACGAGCAGAAAAATGAAATTGCGCAGTTTTTATCTTCGCATCCAACAATGAATTCATTATACAAAATAAACAATGGATATGATTTTCTATTTGAAGGTGTATTTAAGCAATTAAAAGACATGGAAGAATTTATGGAAGCATTGGACAATAAATTTGTCATAAAATCAAAACAGGTTTATTATATAATTGAAGAATTAAAAAAAGAATCTTTTATGGATGGCGATATCATCTGACTTGACAAATAATTAGAATTTGTAGACTTTAGACTACCCGTCTTTGACAGGTAGTTCTTGACAACGAAATAAACATGATTACAAAAAAGCATCCGACAAAAAAATGGGAAGTAAGCATGTTCCAATTCCAAGATCATACTGGAATAAAATTTAAAGTAACGAGAAGATTGCCAGAAATGTCGGTTGCAGAAACAAAAGTGTTTACAAACAAAAAGAAAGCTAAAATGTTATTTAATGAGTGGCTCAAATAATTCATCAATCTTGGAGTTTAGAATTTCAATAAGCTCAGGTTGATTATAATAATACACATCAGAAATATCAAGGGAAATTATACGTTTAAGCATATATTGTTTAGGAAACCTATTAGCTATTTCACTGCGTTGGGCTTTTTCCATAACAATTACGGCATCAGCCCAAGAAAGTTGCTTTTCAGTAACTGGTTTAGCATTGTAAAAGCCAGCAGATTTAGTGTTAAATCTATCTTTAAAGATTTCTTCAGCAGTCTTGCTTCGGTTCTGGTTTTGGTTGCAGATAAACAACACATTCATAAGAAATACACTAGTTGTTATTTAAATATAAAGTTTCCTCTTGCAAAGGCTTTGCATGTAAGTATTTCAAAAGTTAAGGCTTTTTGAGTAGATCACATAATCGAAAATACAAATATTTAATATTCAAAATCTGAATACAGTGGAAATTGTTTCACCAATTCTTTTACTTCCTCTCTTACGTTTTGTTTAATTTCTTCGCTAGCTTTGTTTTTTAATACGGAAACAATCATTTTTCCTATCTTTTCCATTTCTGTTTCTTTCATTCCTCTAGTCGTTACGGCAGGTGTGCCCAGGCGTATCCCTGACGGTCTCATAGGTGGATTAGGGTCGTCTGGTATCATGTTCATGTTAAGTGTTATGTTTACAGAGTCGAGAATTTCTTGGGCTTGCTTCCCATCTATGTTGAATGGGCGCACATCTATAAGCAGCAGATGGTTTTCTGTTTTTCCAAAGCATATTCTTAATCCTTCATCTCTGAATATATTTTCCAATACTTTCGTGTTCTTTACTATCTGCTTTGCATATTCTTTGAATTCAGGCTGCATTGCTTCATGAAGCGCAATTGCAAGTGCAGAAATGTTATTCATATGCGGTCCTCCTTGGAATCCAGGGAAAACACCCTTGTCAATTAATTTTGCATGTTTTGCCTTGCACATTATCATTCCGCCTCTCGGCCCTCTTAATGTTTTATGTGTTGTAGTTGTGACAACATCAAATATTGGAACAGGATTATTTAATACTCCTGCAGCTATCAATCCTGCAATATGCGCTATGTCTGCCATTGTCAATGCTCCAATCTCATCAGCAATTTTCTGGAATGCATTATAATCCAATTCTCTTGAGTATGCAGAAAATCCAGCAAGGATTAATTTTGGCTTATGCTCTAAAGCAAGCTTTCTTAAATTTTCATAATCAATTAGTCCAGAATTCAAATCTGTCTTGTATCTAACATATTTGTATATCTTTGCCATGAATGTTACAGGATGTCCGTGTGTCAGATGACCTCCATGTGATAAATCCATTCCTAAAATTGTGTCTCCAGGCTCCAAAAGTGCAGAGTAAACAGCAATATTTGCAGGAGCTCCTGACAGAGGCTGTACATTTACATGTTCTGCATTAAAAAGCTTTTTTGCTCTTTCAATAGCCAGCAGCTCAATCTTTTCTATATATTGATTTCCACCGTAATATTTTTTTCCAGGATAGCCTTCTGAATATTTATTTGTTGCAATGCTTCCAAGTGCCTGAAGCACAGCAGGCGAAACAAAATTCTCAGAAGGTATTAATTCCAAGCAGTTCTGCTGTCTTTTCATCTCCTGCTCAAGCAGGTAACCTGAAAGAGAATCGCGTAATTTTATTTCATTTATCCATTGCATATATAAAACAAATATCCTTTAATATAAAAGAATTGTTGTGGTTTAAGATATATTATTAATTAAGGTATATTGTTAGATATATTATTAATACCCCTATATTCTATTAACTCAATATCATTTTCTGATTCAATTTTCCACTATTCTTCCACCACTCTCTGATGGTATGGTCATTTAGTATCAATTTTCTGCCAGCTCAATAACCGAATCAAAGCCATTGCATAATTCAAAAAATAATGATAATGGTGATTTTTCCTTAGTCCTTCTCTGCACAAATCTAAATGCTACATCGTGTACGCCATTTGATGCAGGAATAAAATTTAAGTTTATATTATCTGCAATATCTCCTATATTTTTATTTATAACAGCATTAAGCCATGCTTTTTCAAATGAAAATGCCTTCGCTTCTTCGTCAAGTATTGAAGATAAGCTATGTGTTAATACATGCCCAATTTCATGCCCCAATACTACCATCACTTTGTCAAGTTTTCCTGCTTTTACAAATACTTTGTTCTTATTATGTATTGCAAATCCTTGTATGCCTTGTGAGAAATTGCCTGAAGAATAGCAGTTAAATGCTCTTCTGAATGCTTCCTCTTTTAATACAGATACTTTTATATGTTCTGGGAAGGCTTCTCCCATAGTTTCCCGAAATGCTTCTTTTATCAAGCTTTCTATGTCTTTCGCATCTGCTACAAACTGCGCTTCTTCCCTAAATGGATTCAGCATATTTTCAGGGTTATGGTAATCTATTGCAATTGTGCGCATGCGTGAATTACTGTAATTATTATAACCATTAGAATGAAAACCATATTGACCTGTAAAATTACTAAAATTAGCATTTGGCGAATAGCCTATAGCTAAATTACCTAAATTACCTAAATCACATGAATTATGCGCTGGCAAAGACGCAGCCAATGAATAGCTTATACGATTATGATTAATAGGGTTATCTAAGCTGGCATAATTTTTATAATCTCTTTCACTTCTTTCTGTCCATCCAATTCCTCCTAAATCTTCTGCTCCACAGCCTCCCCCACAGCAGGATTCAATGCTGCGAATGTTGCCGCAACTGCCATATTGAGACATATGAGACATATTATAATGCATTCTATTCATAATGAAATTTAGTTTAAATAAAAGATTAAAGAATAATATAATTATATGGGACATTTATATCAAATTTAACGAAAAAACTACTTAAACTTTATAAAATATGCATCATTCTCACCATTATGTTGGAGACACTTGTTACATTGCATCTTTTTGACTCTGTTATGGCCAGCGCTCCTTTTACGCGGCGAAATCTTGAGTTTGGTATTTCTCAGCCTTTAGTGCTGTCTCTTGGAGCACCGACAGTTGATGCAATTCCTAAATTTACTCATCCAGTTATTATAGAACATAAGAGAAGGAAAACCAAAGACTCAGAAAAGGATTTATTGAGCCCAACTAGAATTAAGGATGAAAATTTACCTAAATGTTCTCAATTTTCATATTTTCTTGACGTCCACTGCAGCAGAGGCTATTATAAGCCGCAATTGACATCGCTAAGCGTTTTGGAATCAGCATCTCAGGCAGTTCCAGGAGACATTTTTGCATTGGACATAAGCGGGAAATACGCGGATCCTTCTCACGCAGTAATTGCAAAATATCGGGTGATGTTTGATCAGCGAACAAGACTTTGGGATATAAACTTAAGAACTGTTTTTGCTGTTGAGCAAAATTCATCAGATCCGCTTGTTGAAATCTGCGTCGATACCGCTTTGGAAGAAAACCGTGTGTACACTCTGCTTTTTGGAAGAACTAAGGGTGGTGATATAGTTGTGGTAGATTTACATAATGCAGAGGCATCTTCTTTACGTCGTGATTATACAAAAATGGAAAAAATAGCTTCAGGATCGTGTGTTAAATTCGTTCGTCTGGATTGGAATCCATCACTTTCTGATATTGCCAAACATGACATTTCACCATATAACTGTTATGCTCTTATGAGGGATAAAAAATGGGATAATTTTTGGCTGGTTCCAGTAGATGATCTCTTTTTGATTTTAGATGGAGAACTCTCACCATTCAAATACCCTTCTTCTGATTCGTACAAGTTGATTTTTCCTGCTGATGGGGGGTATTATGATACACTAGGCATATCTACGATGGTAAAAGGCTCCGTTTTGGCATTAGCAGAGGTTTATGCAAGAGGAGGGAATTCTTCAAAGATCAATCCAGAATTTGCAGTTTTAACACCTAATGAAATACTTCACAATGTATTTTATCAGACAGCCGCCAGTTGCGATTCTCATGTAAGTGCTGCAAACAGCGCTGATAATTTTAATTTTGCAACTTCCCCTGATGATGAACCATATATCCTTTATGGCAATGAAGATCATGTAGTTCTGGCGAAATTGGAAAGATAGAACGGTATTATAATCTCATTTTCCACCAGTGTATATCACTGGTGGTGGTCGGTTTTCTTTGATACTAATTAGAAATTAATCAGAAACATTTAAAAAGAAACTGCGATTAACATCAAAATTGTACTATACGTACTTAACTATATATACTATAATTATAAATCAAAAATTATAAATCAAAAATAAATAACGAGGGATGAAAATGTATGAAACTTTTGGTCCGCATGTAACTTTAGATTTAAGAAAATGCAATAAAAGCAGGTTGAGCAATTTTGACTTTATCTTTGATATATTAAATAATCTTCCTGATATGATTGGAATGACTAAATTAACTCAGCCATATGTTTTCAAATATGAAGGAAAAGTTCCTGAAGATAAAGGGATAACAGGATTTGTAGTTATTGCTGAAAGCCACATATCAATACATACATTTGAAAATAAGGATTATGTTTTTGTGGACATATTCTCTTCAAGACTGTTTAATTACGACAAAGCAGTAGACTTCTTTGTAAAAGCATTTGAGTCGAAGGATTATGATCTGAATGTTGTAAAACGCGGTAAGGGATTTAGATTAAGCGAAGTTGCATGTTGAGAGATAAGCTATTGTGAATATAAAATACGTTATGTCCAATTGGTGTGAGAGCTTTATGTAGACTTCAGAAGATGTTTTGTATACCCTAATTGCACCAATTCTTGATACGCTTCCCAAACATCCTTAGGTATCTCTTGGAAAATTTGGAATCTTTTATTCGAATATATTCTTATTCTTTGTAAATCTCCAACCATAATATTAATCACATCATCCTTAGAAATATCCTTATTTGGATAATCTTCAAATTTAATTGGCGGAGAAGTGACAATTACTTTCTTATTAGGCCAATGAACTTTAATCGTTGCATATGTTCTTCTTTCCATATATGGCTTTTGTACAGCAATAAAAGAATTAAAATGAAGATTCTTTTCTTTCAAAAGTTTATCTGTAAAAAGAACATTTTCTCCACAGTTTTTTGCTTTATTTTCAATAATGATTTTTTCTTTAGGAACGCCTAATTGAATTGCTCTTTCAGCAAACATTTCTGCTTCAGGTTTTTTCCATGGAGTTTCCACTAAATCCCCTTTATGAGCAATTCCTCCTGAAAAAATCATTATTGGAGCAAAACCATCAAAAAAGAGGTTAGTGGCATAATCTGCAACTCTTAAATCATGACTACAAAGAACAAAAATAGCATCAGCTTTCTCAAGCTTATGATTTACGTGATGATAATTCCAAATTTTCCTAGCTAACTTATCCACATCTTCTGAAGTCATTAAACATTATGAAACCTAATAATTTATAAACTTTTCGTCTCTTTATAGTAGTTTCAATAAAACCAGAACATTTTTATATTAGTTAACCTATTTCTAGGTAAAACAATACCTAAAAGTAGGTAAAATGCTCACCAAACAACAATTAACCATTTTCGGCGTATTCAAAAGGGATCTTTTTGCTAGTTTGACTTTTAAACAAATTAAAGAAGAAAGCAAACAAAAATCGAATAATATTGTTCAAATTGCCATTAAAAAATTCAAAGAACAAGATTTAGTAAAAACGAAAGTAACTGGTGATGTAACTACTTATTCTCTAAACTTCAATAATAACCTAACTTTGTCTTATCTAAATCTCATTAATGATCTAGAAATTCAAAAAAGAAAGTTTCCAAAAGAAATACTATCGGAAATCCAGAAGAGAATCTCAAAACAAACCAATTTCTTTATTTTAATTGTATTTGGTAGTTATGCTAAGAATAAAGCAACTGAGAAATCCGATTTAGATATAGCTGTTATTGTCGAATCAGAGCAGACTAAAAAAGAAATAGCCCCACTTCTGGAAACCGTAAAAAGAAGAGAAATAAAACCAATAGACTATCACATTTTTACTAGAGAAGAATTACTGGAAATGCTTAAAGCTGAATATGAAAATGTAGGCAAGCAGATTTATAAAAACAATCTTATTTATTATGGTTTTATTGAGTATTGCAATCTGACACGAGGAAGAAAAAATGAGTGATGAAGCAGAACTGTATCTTCAAAGAGCAGAGAACGAACTGGTAGCAGCACAAATGCTATTTGATGTTTCCAACAATCCAACACTTCAAAAAGAACAGTTTAAACTTGAGAAAGACTTTACTTTTTATAGCACAGTAATAGGTCATTCTTATTATTCTATTTTCTATTCAGCAAAAGCCATTTTGATTAAGAACGGCATTAAGACAGAAGCGCCAGAGGTACATAAGAAAACATTGGAAGCATTTGAAAAATATCTGGTGAGCACAGGAAAGTTGGATATGGAATTGCTCAAAATTTACCAAAAAATGATTGTCAGAGCAGATGCTCTACTTGGAATTTTCTCCATGGAAAAACGTAAACGAGGCGAATTTACCTATCAAAAACTTCCTCAAGCAAACAAAGAACCAGCTCAGGAATCACTCAACAATGCTTCATTCTTCTTCAAAAACATTAACAATATGTCAAGACACTAGTAATTAATAAGTATCTCAACATCTTTTCCGAAAATATTCCTTAAATTTTCAAATAGAGGTTCTTTTACGAACACTTTCGGGAACATTTCAAACTTTGCAAGATGCTTTTCCAGCTCTTCCAATGTTGTTGGTTCTGTTGTTCCCAAGCTGCCGTCTGCATTTATCTTTGCTTTAGATATTTCCTTGTCACGATTATCAATATCATGTATAATAAATGCGGTGTCATCAAGCAATAAGACTTCTCCATATCTGCTTCCATGTTTTACCCTTATCCTTGCTCTTTCCAATGACCTTCCGCGTTTTCTTTGCATGTACTCGACCATGAATTTGATGAAATCGCTGCTGTGTTTCTTTACTTTTTCCACTTCATGCTTTGCCAGTTTTCCGACATCATATTCTTTTTTCGCTTCTATGATATCGTTAAGCATAGTCAAGTATTTCTGCGGGATAAGCCCTCTATGCACCATCTCTTCCTCAAACAGCTTGAGCATTTCAGAGTCTTTTACCTTTTCTATCCCTTCAAGTTTCATAATATCTCTTGTTATCGTAACGACAGAATCATAAACATACTTTACAGACTCTTTCTGTTTCATCTCATCTATCTGCGTAAACAGGTCTTTTATTCTTTTCAGGTATTTTTCTGCGTCTGATATGAGCTTGTCGACTTCCTTTCCTGTAATATTTTTTAGTGTTCCGTGTTCAAGATCTTTTCTTATTTTAATATTGTTTTCAAGTATTTTTACATATTCTTCTTCCAATAATTTTTCTTTCTTTACAAATATCTCTCTCATCAATTCTGCAGTTTCTCTTGGCGCAGGAGGAGGCACTCCGAACAGCATAAGCGCAGCCTGAGACGGCGTTAATATAGAATAATATGTATCTTCCATTCCCATGTACTTGATTTTATCTTTTGTTCTTTCCAGCATTTTTTCTCCTGAGCTCATGAAAAGTTCAATTGCTTCAGTTGAAGGCTTTATCTTGCCCATCTTTAGGAGCTGTTTCCAAGGCATGAATATTCCCCTGTCATAGAATGGAACTCCATCTCTAAGCAAAGTGAATATGATTGGATTCGCTTCTTTTAAGCTCTCCCAGAAGTCGGTCAATATGTACACTTGTATGTTAAGCTTGTTCTTGACTCCAGTCATCTCTCCTGCTTCAATGCCCATTCCTATAATTATTGCGCGGAGCTTGTCTTTCAATTCAGCGCGCGTCATCTTCTTTACGTCTGTATCATCTATGACTACAAAAACATCTATGTCTGATTCTTTTGTCGCTTCCCCTCTTAAAAGAGAGCCGGAAAGCACATAGCTGACTATGTATTTTTCAAATTTCTTTAGAACCATATTCTTGTGTATTTCAGCAATCTTTATCGCAGCAAGCATCCCCTTGTCATATATTGGGGCAGCGGCAGATACTACCTTTACCATTGTGGATTTTCCATCGTAAAGGCTTTGCCATAGTTCAGATAATATTATTACATCCGTTGTGAAATTCTTGTCAATATCTTCAGCAATTTTTTTTATGATTGCGATTAATTTTGTCTTTAACTCGTATTTCGGCATTTTTTTTGAATCGCTGTCATCGACCAGAACAAGAATGTTTATCTTATCTTTGTTCTCTTTTGAGACAGATGAAGCTGAAACAGCAGGCGCTTCTTCCAGTTTTTCTTCTTTCCCGCCATCTTTCCCTTCATGCGGCAGCTTAGGATGCATTTCTGGAGGAAGAAGACCTATTCCTATTATGTATTTGTCAAATTTCTCCATGACATTCTTCTTGAATATGTCAAGCTGCTTTTTTATCTTGTCAATCTTTTCCTTTGCTTCCGCAGGTATATTAAGCTCTTTGAGATCATCTTTTTTCTCTTCTATTCTCTTGTCAACTTTTGTGATTTCTTTTACCTTTTTGCTTTTTTTTATCATAATTTTTCACCTTTGTTATGTTTTACAAAATATGTTTACAAAATTGTATTCTTTATTGAATTATTATTCTTTATTGCGTTTATTAAACTGTCCTATAAACTGTCATATTTAAATAATTATATCACTGATAAGTTGCATAATCTTAAATGTAATTATATACTGCAGAATATATTTCTGTGACATTTATACAATATGGGGAGAGCAGGTACATTCAAAATTTTACTAAACCTCCGGTTAGCATCTTCAAATGAACATATAAATATGTGCTTAAAAAACAAAAAATTAAAAATCCCAATCACAGCAGAGCTGTGGGGATTTTAAAGCCTCAAATTGGGATTATTGATATCACAGCAGAGCTGCGGGGTTTGAGACCCAATTTAAGCAATCAAGACTTTGTCCTCGTTCGCTCTTCCAGAGCTCACGTCGTCCATCATAAAGTAGAAAGTTGCCATACACAATTATATGGGACGACGTTATAGCCTTTGGCTATAACAAGGACAAAACCTTGAAGAAAATAATTCTCAATAGCATTTGGATTAATAAAATCATTATAATCACTGCCAATTTACTTTTTGAACGCGCAAGAAAATAAAAATCCCAACCACCGCAAGCGGTGGGGTATTTTTAATGTTTAATACCCCGCTACGCTGTGGGAAGAAAAGTTAACCCAATCGCCCAAAGGGGGGTATCAAACAAATCAATCGAAAGGTTTATATTTAAGAGTATATAGCTTGTTTTGCATGGCTAAAGGTGGCGAAGAGAAAAAACCAGATATTGTGGAAAAGTATTATGATTCTTTAGATGACGCTCTTGCTGAAGTTGAGCAGCTTAACTTAGACTGGACAGAATCTTATATAGAAGCTGTAAAACAGCATCTTGTTCCTGAAGGAAAGACAAAAGCAGATTATAAGCTTCTTAAAAAAACAGAAGTTCAGGAAAAATTCGCAAAGACACTGGAAGATTCCCTTGTTGACAAGGCAATCAAGCACAGGGAAAGCAAGGGGATAACAGGATTTGACAAGGATAACCATGAGCATAGAGCAGGATTGCTTCGCCTTCATTATGGAAATTTAAGACCCGGAAATGTAAGATCTCTTGTTGGAAGGCATAAGGAAAAATATAGATTGCAGGCGCATCAAGAATTTGCAAAGAAGAACATAATCGAGCCTATGACTGAGCACTACTTAAGCTCAAGCGAGGTATTAATAAATCCTGAGCATTCTGATGAGATACTTAATTATGTAGGGCCTAACCTAAAAGATTACTTAAGAGAAGAAGTTCACAAAGATACAGGATTATTGGGAATGCTCCTTCAAATAAGGAAAAAACACGGGGAGCAAATCAGATCTGTTGATGTTCTCAAAGAGCATATAGAAGACGAAAATCATCCGAGATATATCCATCCGAAATATCTTGGTCATGGTCACGAAGAACGTGACGAGCATTAGTCCTTATATTTTCTAACGATTGTTTATTGATTTCTCAAAATAAGTATATATTCCACCGCTTGCTGTGATTGGAATTTTTATTGATTTATTAATGGTTGAATAGCATCTAACATTTCACTCTGACCGCTGATATCATTATCTCTTGCTTCTACATTAATATACCTCACATTAAGGTTAGCAGAAGCGACAGATAACGAGCCGTCATCAGTTGGGGTTTGAGATTGTAAAACTGCATTATATCTTTGTGAAAGTGAAGTATAATCTTGTTGTTTTGTTACAAAAAAGAAATTATCTGTAGATTGCCCAGGCTTAACGGTTACTTGCTCAGCGTTTCGCTCATATTGTCCGCCAGAAGTGTAAGAAGTTATGCTGTATCCTCCAGGAGTATTTGTATGCACAGCAATAATTGTCTTTTGAGAATTACGGAAAACACTTAACTTGGATAATAAATTATTGCTAAATTGCTTTACGATATTAAATATTTCTGAGCCTTGTTGAGTATTTAATTCATCTGAAATACCGTTGTCCGTATAAATGCGATTTATATCTACAGAATAACTATTTCCCCTATGATTAAATCTTATTTCTCTGGAATTATGTGTTGTAGAAATCATGTATCCACCATTTCTATCTATAAGCTCTCTTACTTTATTTTCAGATGCCCTCTCATCGCCGTGAGGAAAAAAATAAATAACATCACTATCTGGATTTCCATATGTTGCAAACTGATAAGATGTTTCGCCTAATTGAAGATTAAAACTCTCTGGCGTTGAACTTGCAGGTGCTCCGCTCTGCATAGGCATGAATAATTGTGAATCATCTTGCCCCCCCCCACTTTGCGCTCCTGCTGCCCCTGCTTGCGCACTGCTAAAATATCTACTTAATACTTCTCTTAATAATATTTTTGGTACTTCACTATGGCTTATAGTTGTATCAATAATGACTTCACATACTGCATTTGGATATGTGGCAGGATTATTCCTCATTTGTCTGCATGAATCTCTATCTACCAACCTTGAGTTTGCTCCATCGTAATTATCTAACCTATTAAATTGTGTTTGAGTTATCATAAATATCAAATTATTATATCTGTCTGAATATCTTTCTATGAAGTTGGCTATGCCTGTTCCTGCAGTAATCCAAGTGCTTTCCCCCATCGCAATTACATTAAACCGAATATTTCTATCAGGTCCCATGCTAAATATTTTTCTACCATCTGTAATGCTTAATAATCCAGTCGAGTAGCTATGCGTCATTAAATTATAACTCATGCTATTTATCCCCTTACTTGTCAATATTTCATTTACGCCATCAAACATCTTTCGATAGTTTTCTGCAGTTATTTCTTCATAAGGCTGAGTGGCGTCACCTTGTAAATCTACGCTTTCTAAATCTATAAGCTCAACTAATATTACTGCTTGACCTCCATCATTGACATGCGTCTCTATAATCTCATCAAAATCATTTATGTTATCCTCAAATAAATACGGATGCCCGCTTGAATAATCACTTAATCCATGAAATAAAAACATCACTTGCGCATTATACGGATCAACACCATTCGGAATGTAAATTCCGCCTAAATTCTCAAAATCATTTAATCCTCCGCTAAATAATTGTTGACCTTGAGGCAGGCTAGAAAAGTTAATGAATTCAAATTGTATTTGTCCTGTTGTTTGTTGTCCGTTATCTGTGCTTGTTCTTCCAGCATCCTCTCCAGTGCTTGCTCCTCCAGCTCCTCCGCTGCCTTGAGATGTCGTTTGCTGAGTTTGTTGCAGCATTCGTCTTTGTTCTTCAAGACCTCCACGGTTTATGCTGAAATAATTGCACGTTCCTCCGCCAAGACATACTTTCAATTGATCCCCTGTTATCGCTTCAGGACCTTCAGTAGGATCAAACCTGAAGCTTCTTGAAATCCTGTTGCTTCTTGCGGTAGTTGTCTGGGAATCTTCAACAGTAGCAGTTACTTCATATATCACATCTGCTTCTTTATCACTTTCATCTAGTTCATCAGTGTTCCATAACAATGAAACAAATGATGGTTCTCCTGGATTAAAGTAAGTTGTTCTTCTTTCATCTATTTCTATATTGCAGTTGCCATTGCTTTGCGTAATAGTTCCAGCATTATTATTAAATGTAAAATCAGAACCGCATGCGAATTCCCTGTTTGAAGTTATTTCGATTGTTAATTTTTGCGCACTATTTGTATCGTCAATAATGACAAATCCAAGAGGGACATTTCCTTCCCTATTGAATGTATCAACAGATTCTCCAGTACGTGAGTGGAACCTGGTCCTGCTTTGCCTATTTTGTGAATCTTGTGAAACTCCAGCTATAGGCTCTATGAAATCTATAACAGGTCGCCTGCTTCCATCAGTCTGGGTTCCAATTTCATATCTTAAAATGAATTCCTGATTTGCATTTATATCTTCCTCGCTGTATGGGATTACTGTGTCTGCAACTCCATCATTGTTAGAGTCTTCCATAACATTTATTGTGACGCTTCTTGTTCTTGTGCTTCCTCTTCCTGCCGTTCCTCCCTGTGCAGCTGCTGAGCCTATCCTTTCAAATATCAGCCTCTGCTCATCTCCTCCTATTTCAACAGTCATTCCTAATGTCGCATCATTGCTGAATGATTCAACATTAGTTTCCAATATTCTTCTTAGCTCACTTCCAAATACAGCATTATTTGCGCCTGTATCACCGATGTAATCATATTGGCTTACACATAATACTCTTTCATCATCTTTTCTGTTTAAGTTGTCTCTTACAAAATTTTCATATGTTTGCTGGTCATTATTATCATCATTATCGTCAGCGCAAAATTCTCTGAGATCTGTGTGCAGATATCTTTGTTCTTCATCATTGCAAAAATCTCTCTTGAAATCATTAATCTGCAAAGGAATTGAAGTAATATCATTTCTATTGGTAAATCTTATCCCATATTCAGGAGCATTTGCCAAATCGCACCTTATTGTTCTCGGTTCAAAATCGGAAACATCTGTTTCAATCCTAAAGCTTACGTCTGCATTTTCATCGTCAATGTGTGTTATCCATATATCATTTCCATCAACATTCAACCTTCTTGAATTTGAACTATATCCAGCGCCAACGAGGCCTTGTCCTACATCTTCTATCCAAAGCAGATAGCTTTCCATTCCAAGTCCGTAAGCATTGGCTCCAGGTATCAAATATTGGACAGGAGTTCTTGCATCTCCATAATCAACTGCAATGTAGAAATTTTCTCCCTGGTAATTATTTCTTAAATGCACTAATGCTGAAATCTTGTTCCCTGGATAAAATACATCTGTTTGCGGGACAATCATGCTTCCCTGCTCGTCACTAAACAGCTCAACGAATCCTCCTCTTGCAGCAATTGAATTTATCACATCGCACGTTATCCCATTCTGCAGAGAAAATGAACAGCCGTATGCAAGCTCTCCTTTCTGTCTTATATTTTCTCTTATAACATCGTGTACTATCTCCCCTCCTAATTCATAAGTCATTTCCAGCTCTACAACATTGTACCACCATAATGAATTATCGTCTGTGAATGATATTGGAACTTCAACTAATCCGGATGTCCTTGCAATGTAAGATGGCATCTCATCTATTCTCAATGGAGGAATGTTCACACCGCAGAATTGGCTGCCTTCTTCTGCCCTGTCGCATACAAGCCTTAATTCTATGTTCTCAATGTCGCTTCCAGGAACAATTCCAACTATTATATTATAGCCTATTGACATCTTTCCAGTAAATGGATTGTATCCAAATGGTCTTGAGTATGCGTCAATCGCAACCTGCGGAGCAACATTTATGCTCTCTATTATCTGATCAAGAAGTCCTTCGATGGCGCTCCAGTCCCAGCTGATTGCAGCGACGCACCATTTGTTTACAAGCTGATCAGAGCTTAATCCAAGACGTTCTCCAAGTATCCCTCCGTACCTGTCGCTTATGCCGTCTGATATTGCATCGCTTCTTTCCCTGTAATTATCCAAATCCCTGTCAAATAATATGTCTCCTAATACGCTTTCTCTAGAGCTTCCTCCGAATAATGATTTTAATATAAATTCATTCAGCAGGTCGCAGACAAACTGGGCAAGAAGCCTTTCGCAGAATCCTGCCCTTACATCGCCTTCTCTCGCGCTTTCAAGGCACTGCTTTGCTGCAGTCATTATTGTAATGTAATTGTCCAAATGATTCTTGAATCCTGTTACACATCCGCATCTTATTGATGCAAACAGTCCATTTGGAGGATTGATGTCGTCAGTTCCAAAGCATTTTGTATCGTCAAACTGAGGGCATTCTGCATTATAGCATCCAGGCAGTCCGCCATTCGACGGCAATTCAAACCTGTCTGGAGGAGGAGATCCGCAGTAATATCTGTATCCGCCAATTGCCCTCGTTCCGAAAAGCTGTGTAGGATCGCTCCCCTGTGATCTTATTCTCACTAAAGTCTCTTCATCAGGAGCGCATTCACGCGCATTCTGCGCCAATTCGGAGCGCTCAAAATCAGGCAGCTCATTGTATCTGGTATCAGCAACCCTTCCTCCGCTTATCCTGAAGTATTCAATTTCATAAATGTCAGGAGAACCATCCTCATTTTCATCTCTATTTCCCTGCACAACAAACTGCGCATTCTCTACTGGCGTATATTGCACATCATTCCTATTTGTCTGTTGAGCATCAACCCACTGTCTAAAATCAAGAGAAGTTTGTCCAGAATCAAATTCATCCTGATATTGCGTATGCGCATTCTGATTCTGCAATATCCTTTCATTGTAAGTATTAATATCCATTCTTTGCCCATTTACAAGAACATTCAACTCATTGCATCTTGGCGCTGCAGCGGGGCATAAAACCCTGTCGCATACAGCATATGTGAGTTCAAGGCCTTTCTGGCTTGAGGTGCACTGTTCTCCTTCACCAGGAGCGCCTTCATCAAATGCAGCTTCGATATGGCTTTTTACGACAGCAAGCGCGCATAATCCAAGTCCGCCATATGACAAATATGTTGCAACCTCATTCACTCTTTCTGCAGCGTCTATTGTTCCGTCGAGAATATCTATTGTTGTGTTTATCATCTCGGGAGTGAGCCATTTGTTGTAATCTATAGGCTCCTGCACAGAAAATGATGCCTGTGGATATAGATGGCAGGTTTGTGTTCCTGTAGGTGTTCTGTAATTTATTTCCAAGTCAATGAAAACATTTAATTGATCAGGGAAATCTGCCAAGTCGCTTTCCTGAACCCTGTTTATCGTCAATGGTGCATAGAAATATGCATGCCTTTGCACGTCGTCGTATATGAAAGTCGGCTCTCCGCTTATTGAAACATATCTTGTTGCATCAATCTGCCTGAATTCTTCTCCTGTAAGCTCTTCAATTGCTCCAGGAACAGCTCCTCCTGCAGCGCCAAAGCTTTGCCCTCTTATGCTGTCTGTGTCTAAATAATAACTCATTCTTACTTCTTCTATGTCTTGGCTCGCTGTGTACCTTGCAGGTATGAATATGCTTCCTTCTATGCTTGAATCCCTTAATTCTATAGTGTATAAATTAAATGGATAAACCTGCACCCTTCCTCTATCAATAGTCCAGTCTATGCATGAAGGTGAATATCTTATTATTCTCTCTATCTTCCCAATGTTTCCAGCCCTGTCCTGCGCAACGAACAGTACATTGTTTTCTCCAATGCCTCCAAACTGGTCAGGGAAAAGAGGCACTTCTATAGTGAACTCACCGGAAGAATCTGCTCTTGTTTCAATCACTTCTCCTAATGCTTGAAGTCCAATTACTGCAGGACTTACGACAGTCGTCGTACCTGTGCTGGGCAGATAAGTATCCTCGTCAAGCAGCCTGTCGCATCTATTGAACGCTTCAATAAATCCAGGATCGTCGCATCCGGTAAAATCTCCGAAATTAACAACATAAATTGTTGAACCCGGTTCTGTTTTTCCTTTTATCGTTATTATGTTAAAGTGCGCATCTCCGCTTAAATCAGTGATGATATCAACTGAGGGAGCTGTACTATCCAATACAATGCTTCTGCTGAACAAGTTGATATTTCCGGCATTATCTGTTATTGAAATGAGGAGGGAATTTGTTCCTTGATCTAATGTTATTTTTGTGGAAAATATCATGTTCTCAACAATTCTGTCGTACACGCTTCTGTTGTTTAATATTATCTCAAGTTTGCCCCCTTCTTCAGCAATTCCGGAAACATTTATTGTGTTCTCATTTGTAAATTCAGGTATAGGATCGACATCAAGCAGAGGAAGAGAAGTATCAATTATCACATTAATTTCCTTAACATCTTTATTTCCCTGAGGATCAAATGCTTCGACCCTTATCTTGTTCTTTCCCAAAACTCCATCTATTCTTGCTCCAGCATTTAATATAACTGATTCATTGAATACAGCAGTCTGTGTTGTTATGCTCTTTTGAGGATTTTCTTCATTGTTTAAATAGAAGAATATTCTTGATTGAGGAATAGTCCTTCCTGAAATGTAAAACATAATTTCCCTTGTTAATTCTGGAGTAGGATTCAATATTAAAAATCTCCCTTCAGAGCCGAGCGTTGTGAATTCAAGCGTATCAGATGAAAATTCCATCTGCACTCCTGCGCGTATTTTGAAATTATATGTTGTTCCGGAAAGCAGACCTGTTAAAACTGCTTGGTGCAGTTGTCCTGCAGGAGAACTCATATCATCATCAAAACTGTCGTCGATGCTCCACAATATCTTGCTTGGAACAGGTTGGCTTGTTGCCCATTTTGCAATTACAGTTGTGGCATTAATCGGCTCTGTTTCAATGTTTGTAATTGATACAATAGCTGCATCACTGCGCAATGTAATAAATGTTGTTTCAGCATTCGCTATGCCTCCTTCTTCGTCCAATGTATTTATCTCAACTTTGTAATTTGTTTCCATTAACAGCGAAGGGAGATTTACACTATGTTCCGTCTTAAACTGGTTTTCTTCTATTGTATTAGTCAAAGCTTCATTGTCAGTAGGATGATAAGCAATGGTTGATCTTGCAGGAAAATTAGTCCTGAATGTTAAAACTGCTGAAGTGCTTCTTGGTTGCACCTGTACAAAACTTATTTCCAACGGCTCTTCAGGTGTAGTAAAGCTTCCCTTTAACGTTCCTCCGTCGTTCCCAAACTGGTCAATTGCAGTGATCTCTACAGAATAATTTGTCAATTCATTTAATCCAGAAAGCATGATTTCTGTATCAAATGGATTTTCATCTGTTTTAGTTTCTCCATTAAGTTTTACTTTATATGAAACATCCTCTCCTGCAGGAGCTGTCCATGTCAACTGTGCTTTATCGTGCTCCAATAATGGTATTTGAAGAGTTTGCGGAGGATTTACAAGTGTGTAAAATCTTTGCTGCGAAGTTGTCTGCGAATTAGAACCGCTGATTGATGTTATTTTGTACAAGTATCTTGTTGATGGGCTTAAACCTATTGCTGTAAGAGTATGCGTCGTCAATAAACTGCTGTGGCTTGCAGTAAATACATTGCTTCCTTCCCATACTTCAATAGTTCCATTTGAGATTACATCAGTATTCCAGTTTATCGTAACATTTGTCTGTCTTGGAAAAACTTGTATGTTTGATATAGATAATGCAAATGAAGCTGGTATAAGCAGCATTAACGCGATAGCTGCAAAAATCAGCAGTCTGCACTTTTTTACATTCTTTTCTTCAATCAATATCTTATTTGAGTTATTTATCATGGTTATTTTCTTCGATTTATTTCCCATCTCTGTTGCGTCAATTTTCTCTTCTTATTTCTCATCTTAGCTCTGCTTCAATTTTTTCTTCATATTCCATCAGTCTTGCAAAGTATGACTGCTCAGATTCTCCAGCAAGTCTTGACAGCAATGGCACAAAGAAAACTGCTCTCTGCGCTGATGCTATATTTGAAGTTGTCCAATTATATCCTGTTTTTCCTTTCAGCACATCATTTTCCACTAATATCGCTTCAACATTATATGTTGCTGGCGCATTTAAAAGTTCTAATGTTGTTGTTCTGTTCTCAGGATAAAATATCTGTTTATTATAATTCAGCTCGTCATTTTTAATGATTATAAGTGCTTTTTCAGATGGGGAAAGGCTCCTAAATTCATCTTCTTCCTTTACAAGAACATTGACTACAAGTTCTTTTAATGGAATCATGTTCACATTGACTAATCTGTTGTTTGTTTGCTCCGATACCGATTGTTGTATTATTGATCTATGATAACCTTGCTTTTCAACTATTATGAATCCATTGCTGCAGTCTGGGAATTTAGTATTAAGCATAGTTGACTCACCTGTTCTAATCCCTTGCTGTGTTGCAGGGAATTCTGTATCCCCTATTTCACATCTGCTTGCTGCGCACTGATAGCTTACTTTTGCATCATTAATTGCATTTTGAGGGAATGGCATTGTAACATCAAGCGCCCTGACTCTCAACGAATTCTTTCTTCTTGGAACTATTTTCACTTCATCTTCAATATCTCCATTTGGTTTGACTGTGAATACAGTCACCTCTTCATCTTCATTGCAGTACCCTAAATTCTCTTCAGTGGCAAGTTCATCTACATCTAATGTTATAGACGCATCTCTATTAGGCAGATTTCTTGTCAATATTACTGGTGTTGCAAAAAAGAATGACAAGTCAGCTTTTTGTTTTGATGATAGCTTATATAAAACAGGATATTCAAGAGAGTATAAATGATGGTATAACTTAAAGCATCCAAATGAAATGGTGTCTGCTACAGTTTCAAATGGTCTTATAATCTCTCCTTGATTTGGCGTTATGCTTAATTTTAATGGCCATATAGGATTATAAATTGTATGGACTGATGCCTTATAATTCTCATTTAAACTTATAGTGTATTGTTTGTCATAATAAGGAATGTTTACTTTTGGCTGTTCTACTGGATTATATCTGACTAGCTGTAAATTATGCATTAGCAATGTCTTTAGATAAGATTCTATGTCTCTTTTATTCCATGACTTAAGAGAACAGTCAATTTCCAAGCCTTCAGTGGGAAGATAATCTGATGCAGCAATCAAGTCGTAAGTTACGCTTTCCAAAAATGCATCGCTGTTCTCCTTTTCCATAATCTCATTTGCAAGCTTGTGCATTTCTCCCAAGTTATACTCTTCCATTGTCTGCAGAAGAGGGAAAGTGAATCTTGCTCCTGTAGCCTTTTGTATGATGCTTCCGTCCGCCTTAGTCTTTGTCGTTACTTCAAAATCTCCTATTGCTGAGCTTGTTGAGAATTCAATGTCATTTAATTGAAACTCAGGAAATGCAGAAAAGTTGTCTATGCATGTATGAACATTTTGGTCTATGTATCTTGCTAATTCCACTTCCATATCTTTTCTTGTTGGAATCCTGTTTTCCCCTTTGTAATACCAAAATGGAATCTTAAATCCAATGTCTATGTAAGCTTGAGGATTTGCATTGATCCTTTGAGGAATATTTATGTACCCTCCTTGTATTCCAATGAGCTTTATTCCATCTTCGCCTACCCTTTCTATGCATGCTTCAGCATACCTTACAATTGGTTTTATTTCATTTGGAAGAAAGAAGTCCCTTATGACATTATTTTGCTGAAGATATACATATCCAGAAATCCCTAATAATATGACTATGCCTATGATTATAAATATAGTCACTTGTCCCCTTTTTTTCATGGCTTAATCATAAGAATTTGAGTATTTAAAGGTTTTGCTGGTTCTTCTCAACTATTAAAGCAAAATAATGCTTGACCCATGTTGTGAACAGGATATACAGTATAGTGAAAATTAAGAATGGAATAAGCTGAGGGGCTTGCATCTCTTTGAATATCTTAGTTATAACAAACATTATGTTTAATATAAACATTAAATAAGGAAGTATAAGTATTAACCCTGGCAGTAAAAATTTATACAGCCAGCGCAGTAAAAATTCTTTTGTTAATAATGCAGAGTTTGCCAAAGAATAAGTCTTTGCAAAAAAATAATGAAATAGTGAAGTTATAAGTGCAAATAACGGATAAAACAAGAATATAAACAACACTGAACGATATTCCTGTGGAGCCAAAAGCATCAAACCATAAAATAAGAAGATAAATATTGCAGATAATATTGTATTTGACAATAGAAATATTAAAAAAGCTCGCCAAGACCATTTTCTATTTAATTTATGCTTCCAGAAATAAAACTTGAAAAAGCTGTAAACAAAAACCAATATTGCAAATAATATAACTACTGAAATAATAAATATGCTTAAATTATCCTTAAGCAAATTAACATAGCTGGCAACTTCTATCTGCTGCAATGTTTCTGACTTTATCTTCTGCGAAATGTCAAGCATGCGTACAAAAATAGGCAGTATGATCCTTGTTGCAAATACAATCAATAAGCATAATGAGGCTGCAAAAAATGCCTGAATTAAGAATAATCTGTAAAACGATTTTTTATTTAAATACGTCAGACTTTTGTAAAACAATGTATTTTTTAGATTTATTGCATGTACTTCCATATTTTCATCGCTCTTTTCTAAATTCTAAACAGTTCTAAACAACTGCTTACTCTTCTGAACAAGTCTCAAATTCATCAGCAATTGACAATTCTACGCCTAATTTAACACATAAAGTGTCAAATCCCCCTCCTAGTTCTCTTTGATACCTTAATATCTCTGCTTGATTGACATTTCCCCCGCTCTGCGCTTTCAATATCCTGTTAACAAGGCCTCTGCTTACTTCATTGTAGCTTATCTCATCTCTGAAGAATATGCATAATGAATTGTAAAGACACCTTTCTTCTTCACAGTAAAATACGCTTGTGCCATATTCATCAGTTGGAGAAAGTCCTGCTCCTTCAGCTATTGCATTTAATTGTTCTGATTTGACAGTATCATCAAAGTTAAGCTCTCCACCGCAGTCATTTACCAAATGCAGAGTATACGTTGGTGGGTTTCCTATTAATCTGTAAACATAAGTGTATCTGTAATACTGATCAGAAACTTTTTCGACGGTTCCTGACAGGAGCATATCAAATTTCATTAACTGCTCTCTTAATCCTTGTGGGAAAGCAACTGCTTCCCCTTCAAAAAACAGAGGATCAGTTTCAAAATCTATGAATGGAAGGAGACTTACCTCTTTTGGCTCTTGTCCGAAATCAGGATAATAAGCTCCAATTTCACAGTAGTCCTTTGCAGCTTCTGTGAATACATTTCCAATAAACCCTTGGTACAAGCTAAGCATGCTGTTTTTAATGTTGTTTCTGAACATTCTTGCCTGCAAAAGGCTGAGTTCGTCAGGCGCTCCACCTGATAAACCAAAATCTGCGCATTCTTCAGGAAGATTGTCAGCACCTGTGTCTGGATCTGAATATTGCCGGCAATGCGTTAAAAAAGTATTTGTATACGCTTCCTGCAATGTGGTCATTCTATTTAATGAAAGAATATCCCGACAATTTTGGATAAACCCAGTACCTTCCAATCTGCATATCTGCGCATTATTCTCATCGCTTGCAGTAACAAAAGTACAGCTTGTGCATTCGACATAATTATTATTTCCGCTTTCGTATGATTTAATGACACCATTATCATTAAACCTAAATTTAGTTCCGTCAGTAGCTGTTACTTCTATACCTTCTTGTGTGAAAGTGAAAATAGATGATCTTTCTTCAGCAGCTGCTTGTTCCTGTGCTGCACCTTGTGCGAATATTTGGAATCCTGGTCCGACGGCTAATCCTGTAATCTTATTATCCTGATTAGAAGAATGCAGTAATGCAAATCCAGCCAATAATAACACTACAATTATCCCGGCAAATTGAATTACAAATCCTTTCTTTTCTTTTATTAAAAATTGTCGTGGTTTAATACCTCGGACTTTAGTCCGACAATTTTTAATCCACAAAAATCCCGCAGGATTTTTGGGACCCGAAAAGCGATGCTTTTCTATGGTTCCAAAAACCGCACTAATCCCCGACCTAACGGTTGGGGTATTTAATCGCGCGGTTTTTGTTATCATATTAATTATCTTAATTGTCATCTTGGCACCGGACCTCCTCCAAATGTGAACCTTGTCATCCTTCCTCCTCTTGAACCTCTTGTGCTTGTCTGATACCCAGCATCGCTTTCGCGTCCTTCTGCAGCATCGTCAATTTGTTCTTCATCATCTCCAAACTGCCTGTCTAAAAATGAGAATATTTGATCAAGCGAGCTTATTGTCCTGTCTAACTGCTCTAACAAATTTAATCCTTCAATAATCGTGTTTGCAATCTGTGATGTCAAGCAGAAGTCATCTGTACATCTTATTCCCATCACTTCATTGAATACGAGTCTAGTAAGCAATTCGCTTGTCCATTCCTGAGCCAGCTTATCAACTATATCTGCAGGTATGGACCAGCCGTATATGCATGCAGCCCTGTCAACTATATCATCGCATTGTTCTGCGCTGTAACCCATAAGCAGAGCTTTTTGATAGCATAAATTATGGTCTTCAAGAACTTTTTCCCAGAATTTTGTCGTTGACAGAACTCCTGGAAGGCATGTTGGAGCGCATGTCAAAGCGACTGCAATATTATTCTGAGGATTCCATGGGAATTGCGCATCAGTGTTATATCCTATAACTTCTCCCAGTTCATTTACGTTTACTCCATACAATGCAGCAGCATTCTCATCTTCGCTTAGTAAATCAGGCACAGCAGTTACAACTTCCTCCAAAGGTATTGCAGCATTCCACTGGCTTTGACATTCTTCACAAATAAATAAATCGCAGTAGAATCCTATGGATTCCCAGCTCTTTGAGCTGTCAAAGAATCCAACGTCTCTGAATTCCAGCTCTTCAGGAGATGGGGTTTCACCTATGTGGCTTATGTCTCCATACCATAATTTTCCCATCGCTGACATGATGTCATTGCATGGTTGCGTGAATGCTCCTGTTCCTGCAAAAAATGCAGCATCAATTGCGGCAGCTGTTCCGCATGCTCCTGCAGTCAGCTGTCTCACTGTATTTACTCCGCTGCATATAGCGCCTCCAAAATCATTCACTCCTCCTAAAATGCTGTTTGTAGTGTTTAATGCATCAATCAGTCCTTGATTCTCAGTCATTTTTAATAATGCGTCAGCATCAGGGCTTTCGTATAATTCAAATTCTAGAGGAAGATCAAATGTGAAGTTTATCTGTTCATTAGGGGTGTAAATATTTCCAAATTCGCTTACAGCTTGGACGATTTCGCCATCGCATCTTATTTTGAAGAATTCTGTCTGGTCTGCAATCTCCTGCTCTAATGAAGGGATGTGTAGAAGTATTAGTTTTCCGTCTTCGGCACCATCGCTCAAGTCAAATGTCTGCTGAATGGATAAAGGATCAAAAGGCGCAGTCCTGTCTCCGTCTGGTTTTCCAGAGCATTGAAGTATCTTAAGTTCATGGACGAAGCTGCTTGAGTCGCTTTTTCTTTCAGGTTTCACTGTGAAGGAGATCAATTGTGTATCTCTATACATCCACAGTAAATTTCTGTCGATAAATACATTTTCATTATTCATCTGCCGGTTTACACTGATTGCATCTCTCCAAAAATCAACTATCTGCTCTATTAATTCAACTCTTGGAATTTCTGCTCCAAGTTCTCCTTCTGTGGTGAACTTGTTTCCAGCATTGTCGGTTATTTCTAAAGGCACTTCTTCGACTTCGCTGAAATCAATTGGTCCTGCATATTCCCATGTGCATACCCATCTCTCTTCAATCTCCAGACATTCTTCTGCTTCAGTCCAATCTCCTGACGGAGAAAATGCTTTCATATCGGCAAGCGCATTCTCTTTGCTTATTCCTGAATGTTCCTCGGTTATATCAGCAATGACCAAAACAACATCTCCTTCCCTTATCGTTGGTCTGTCAATATCTTTTGGTCTTACCTTTAAGCTTAATAATTCCGGCTTTGTGTTGTCATATTCAAATTCATATCTTTCTCTTCTCACATCAGCAGAATTTTCAAGAACGTCTTTGATATAATTAAATTCGGCTAATATTATGTCTCCGCTTTCAACTCCTCTTCCCGTCAATTGAAGAGCATTCCAGTAGCATTTCCATGACGTTCCCTCTTCCAAGCAGGCGTCTGGTTTTAATTCAAGTATATTGAAGCTTCTTATCTTTATTGCAATGCTGTCTTTATCAATGCCTGAACCTTGTTCAAATATTGTAGCTATGAATGTATTGTTATGACCATTTACAAAGTCATCATAAACAGATTCAAAATCCTGCAGTTGAGGAGGTTCATTATCTTTCTGGAATGTAAATGTCTGGGCATGTGATATAGAATTTCCAGCGAAATCTGTTATCACAACATTCAAATTTGCAGTTTGCATATCCTCATTTATTGTTAATCCTTGCCATTCGCAGACTGTTGTGGAACTGTCTGAATTGCATCTTGACGCGGAAATGCTGCTTCCTCCTCCAATTTCAGACAAGTCAGCCACTAAATTTTCTTCTTCTAGAATTTCACTTACATTTATCTTTACCAGAACATTCATGTTTCCGTTTATATAGACTACATTATTTCTTGTTAAGCTTTTTCCTGAGATATCATAGACCCCAAAATCTAAGACTCTTGGAGGCATTGTGTCTATTGTAACTCTAAAGCATCCGCTTGTAGAGCTTAAGCCTAAATTGTCTTCTGCCATTACACACATATCAACTGAGCCTTCTTCGCCAAATATGTATGTTGAAATGTTTGTCCTTCCTTCCTGCAGACATTCTCCAGTTACAGGGATGCTGTGCATTGCAATACCTTCCGGACTTACAACTTCTATATTTTTTATTCCTGCGCATCCGTCTTCAGTAATGCATCCAGCGCATGCAATCTCCTCCACTTTGTAATTAATAATCAGATTATCCCTCGCTAATGTCTGTCCTCCTGACGATGCAGTGACTATTGGAGCAGCATTGTCGATAATAACTTCTCTTGATTCTTCATCTGCAGGATTTGACCTGGTAACCGTTTCATAAATTCTCACAATAAAGTTTTCTTTAAATCCTGTAAACTGCTCATCTTCAGAATAACTGCACAAAAACCATTCGTCTTCCTTTAATTCACATCGGTCAAACAATCTTTTTATCTCTTTGTATTCGACATCAATCTTATTGACGTCATTTGGTCCTGAGCCGATCAAGCTGATTCCGGCAACTTTTGCCATCACTGTTATATTTACCATATCATCCGGCCTTAGTACATCAGAAACATGATCTGCTCCTTGAATCACAAGCTCTTTTAATTCACCCTGCGCATAAGCAGATGAAGTGGATAATAATATAAAAAATGATGATATCGCTAGAGCTAATAAAATTGCCAGCGTCATTTTGCAATTTATATTACTGGTTTTTCTGTTCAATTTTATCATTTTAGTGCATATGATTTATTTGGTACATTTATTATGATACCCTTTCTATTCTTGTTCAATATTATTATTCAACTCATATGAATTCAGGTGTTAATATCTCTTGGTTCTGCTGGTAGCAGGTTTCCCTGTGCAATAATGCAGTTCCAACATTCTCAATTAATCTAGGTATACCTTCATCAATGACTGGTATAATCATTCTTCTTTTATTTAAGTCTTCCTGGGTGATTGTTAATGTGAACTTGCTTCCTCCTGTTATTGTGCTGTTTAATTCAACCTCTTCTTCAGGATAATTCACTATCTTATCATCTTCCCAAGGCAATGATGCCTCTATTACAATCCTTTCAGAATTTGGCTGTATATTCAGGTAAGGAGGAACTTCCTTTATCAGCATTACATCAAATTCGTAAGTTCCAGGAGCAAGTTTAATCTCATACGGTTCTCTGCCTAATGATGCGTAAAATGATTCGCTAGGATCTAATGTATTCCTTGCCTGTACTACTAATGTTTCTTCATCCATAATCTGAAGTCCTTCTTCTTCTGGACGACATTCCAGCAATACACCACGTTCACTAAATATTAAATCTTCACTGCTTCTTCCAAGCGTAAAGTGTGGAAGTTGCTGGATGCTATGTTTTCTTCCTTCAAGCAAAATAGATGATTTAGGAGTTAAGCTTATTCTTTGATTTATTTCTGCTTCTGTGGAAATTTCATCTAATACGATCCTCTTTTTTACATAATCTTTTTTTGACAGAGTCAATGCGCCTTCTCCAAGGCAGGAAGGAATATCCTGTTTTAAGGCGCCTTGTCCATCGGTCAATCCTATAAAACAGACCGGCGCAAAATCGTGAATTTTTTCAATTTTTTGCAGCTGCCTGTCGACTTCTATTATCTTTTCAGGTCCGCACTGAGATTCAACTTTTACATTTTCTATTTTTTGTCCTGTTTTGCTGTCGTAAACTTCAAGAGATAAACCTGCATCGGCATTTGCAGTGTTGCATAATACTTCATCAATCTGCATCTTTTCATTTCTTTCTATTCCAAATATATCTCCGATGTTATGTCTTGGGAAATTGTTCTGCACTACGACTTCTATTGGAAATTGGAAATAATAAGTTCCTCCATTAAAAGATGATTCTTCATCAATAACGCTTATTAATATAGGAAAGTTAAAAGTGTAGAAAAAGTCATATGTATATAAGCACAGCCTGTTTACCAGCAAGTTTACTTCCTGCGACTCAGGCCTTATGAATTCTCCTCCTAAATCCAAGTTTAATGGGAAATGGTTGTAGAAAACAAATCTTGTCTTTAATCTATCATAAATGTTTCCGCTTGTTTCGTATAAAAACTTGTCAAGCGCACCCTGTCTTAATTTCCTTAAATTTTCATCAGGCTCCAATTCTCTGTCAATTACAGCTTTTTCATGCTCTGCATTTGTTATCTGTATGAATGGTGTTCTTGAAGACAGAAGATTTGCGAATTTGTTTCTAACATCCTCGCCAGTCCAGAATACTACATCACTGCAGTCTCCAAAAGTCAATCCTGCCAATGGGGGCAATCTATTTTTATTAATACCTGATGAAAGAGTTATCTGTTCCATCATATGCTGTTCTAAGAAAAATGAATTTTTCTCTCCTTCTGTTATCTCTTTTGCAAGGTTGTATATATCCTTAAATGCAACATCAGCATTGTATATGAAATTATCGTATGTTTTTGTAGATGAAGCATCTTCAATAGTCAATGGCATATTTAGGCTGAACAATACTTCCTTGTTTCCGAAAGTTACCTGTGTTCTTGGAGAGGCTTCTTGTATTACTGTTTGCGGGAAATCCTTGAAATTCTGCAGGCAATTGTTTATGTTTTGTTCGACATATGTTTCAAGCTGGTCCTGAATTGAATTGTCTCCATCTCTCTGTTTTGAAAGCTGAGGTATTTGCAGCTTGTCAATACCAGAACTGTCTTGATAAAACCAATATGGTATTTTTACAGCTCCATTATAAATAGTTAAAAGAGGGTAGCCAAAATTAATCCCTGCAGGCATTGGAGGAAATTGGTTTAGATAAACATATCCTCCCTGCTTTCCTGCAAGTGATAATGCGTCATTTGCAGTTTTCTGCAGACAGCTTTCAACATAAAGCTGCACACTGCTCAGCTCTTCAGGTGAAATTGCTGAAGGTTCGATTACACGTATATTTAAATAAGCAACTATCCCGATAGCAAGAAGAATAGCCAAACCTAGTATGATAAATACTGTAGCCTGCCCTCTTTTTTTCCAATTCATAACACTCATTCCGAAATTGCAATCCTCATCTGAATATTTGGCTTGGAACATTTATATATGTTGTGAAATTAAGAAGATATAATTCTATTTTAGTTGCTTTTAATTATATACTAAATGTGATTAGTTTTCGAATTTATTTAATCACATTTGTATATGCTCGGAAACAAAGTTTCCGGCACGCCAGAAATCGCTATTTCTGTGCGTACAAAAGTGCTAATAATTGTTCGAATATTTAGCACTTTTAGTATACTTAAACTACTTAAACATTATCCCTTTTCTTTTTTAACTAAAAACTTAAAAATAATAACTATTAAAACGACCAGTCCTAAAATGAATAATGCAGCTATTAGCAATCTTTTTTCATTTAATTTTTCTTCTTCAATCTCTCGTATAATCTCTTTGGTTTTTTCCTCAGTTTTTGTTATTTTGGTTATATCTGATATAGGCAGCTTTCCAGCTTCAACCTTAGAGAATTCCGCAACATTTATGGAAAGTTTCTTCCTTAAATTTTTATCATAAATATTGATAGTTTGAGCTCTATCATTGTAATGGAGGTACAAAATCACTTCAGAATGATTTAATTTTCTTATTCCGCCTCCTACGATCTTTTCAGTTTCCGAATCGGCAATATCATAAATAACATCTGTAGATATTCCAAAAAAAGTTAAGTTTAATGTATTATTTTCAAAATCAGTTATTTCTGCAATGTAATTTGAACCTGGGGTTTTAAGCTCAATTTCTGACGGAATTACCTCTAGTGAGTTATAATTGATTTGTTCAACTATTTGTTCGTCATCATATATTTTATCATACACTAATTGAATCTCATAATAATGATTCATTTGCTCAGTTGTTTGTGCAAATGCACCGCCTATTGTCAATATTATAATCAAAAAGACAAAAATAGTCAATGTTAAAATTAATGTTTTTTTTGCGCCGTTGATATATTTTCTATGAGTATATTTTTCATTTTCAATTTTCATTTTCTAATTCTCCAATGTTCTAATCTCCCAGCACCATGCTGCACTCTTCTTCGCTAACAAAATATTCTTCAAAAGGATTTTCACAAACGTATTGCACTCTTCCTCTTGCTCTCATTGCCCAATCTTCGGCAGTTTCCCTTGTCATAACATCTCCAGTATTTCCTATTTCTCTGCCTATCCTATACTGGTACCATTTGCTGTCTGGATTAATTATATCCCTGATAAAATCATATTGCATATCTGCAAACCTTTCAACAGTTTCTGCTACATCTTCACGAAAATTATTGCATGCGTAAGGGCTGAAGCATCCATATCTTGGTTCTGTGGCTTCCGGAAAATCAGGATCTTCGCCGCTCCAGTAAGTTGAAAGGCGTTCTGCAACTGTTGGCTCGCCTAATGCGCCTCTAATATCGCTGTAAAAGTTATCTCCACCGGCATTTTCCAGCCACATGCTTTTAAATGAGTTATCGTATTCTTCATTAAAAGCATTTTCAAGTTCGCTTAATCTACTGTTCTCTTCAATTGTAATTGCGCTTCTATAATTCTGGAAAAAATCATCACGGTCTTCTGCGCCGTACTTTTTAACAAGGAAAAATTCGTATACTAGTAATTCTCCTTCCCTTGCGTCAACCCTGTCTTCTAATTCAAATGTCAATGTATGCGCGCTTTCATGTTCGAATGTATGAAAAGTTATAGATTCTCTTACTCTTATAGTATTTGTATCAGAGTTTGCGCATGCATCAGAATTTTCTCCGCATACTCTATTAATTTCTTCATCTGTAAGAATTTGCACAACATTTATGCTTTCTCTTAAATCAGGAGGAAGATCGCGCAAATATGACGCAATAAGCGACAATGTTATAGGGTTTCCAATATGGTCATCTATTTTTATGTTTGAATTTCCAAGTATCTGGGCGGTGTAATAATCGTATAGAAAATCATTTTCAGTCAAATCCAAAGTGCAGTCATAACATTCAAGCTGCGATTCGGGGATATCAGAACCGCTGACAATAATAAAATTATTATTCATGTCAAATACAGCTCTTTCATTATCACCCCCTCTAACAGATATTCTTTCTCCATTTTGATCTAAATAAATCAAAGTAAAAGGAATGCTTTCGCCGCCTTCTTCAAAGCTTTCATAATAATCACCTTCACGGCTGAATGTAAAAATGTTTGCGCCATTTCTCATTTCAACTGGTTTGTTCCTGTAAATTGTTACTCTTGGTATTAATTCCACTTCGCTTCTGTCTTCAACCTCTATTTTTGAGCCGATTCCAGGGATAAACAAAAGAGTATTTTCAGCTACATCTCCATTGTCTCCAATAGGGACATCAAAAAAATCATTTCCGGTTAAAAAGCCATATGCAGTTTTGCCAGAATTTGATTCAATAATTATTCTTTCACCACCAATTGAAATATAATCTCCTTGATGCTCTTCCCCGTCAAAGTATATGTTTACCCCTCCTGGAGTTCCTTCATCTACGATAGCAATAGCGTTTATAGTTACTTCTCCTTCTTCTTTCAGATAGGTTTGTCCTTCCCAAAAACTTATCAATCCCTTAATAGAGTTTCCTTGGTAATTCAAACCCCTGTCTTCTGTGTTTATGCTAAAGCTTCCCCTCTCAGAATAGCAAAGCTCATCACTTGCTTCAGAACATACGACTGTAATTCCCTCTGGATTGGCAATAAATCTTGTGCCTTCAGGATAATCTCCGATATAAATATTGTCAGAGCTTGTGCTGTGGAATATGAATCCATCTGTTGAGTAAATTAGAGACATCCTTTCTGTTCCAGCATCAAAACTGCATCCGATGCATCCAAAATCATTTGCATATTTCGTCCCGTCAATTTTTACAGAATCAATCAGAGAGTAGTCTTCTATTAAATCATATCTTATTTCACTGTATTTGCCGTCTGGAAGATTGTCAAAAAATTCTGGGTATTGATACATGACAGGCTCATTGTAATCAACTAATTCCCAGTCTATATACTCATAAATGCTGTCAATCTGCCAGTTTACATACTCCCATCTCCAGAATGTCGGCGATGTATATTGATAAAATTCAGGATCCCAATACGAGTCTGGATTATCAGGATCGTAAATTACAATTCCTTCTTCACTTTCCTGCAAGCCATCTTCTTGTGAGAATACATAAGATAATACTGATGATAATAGTACTAAAACAAATACTAAAACCAAAAAAGTTCTTCTGATTTTCATCTTTTTCTCTTATACTATTTTCTCTTATACTAAAATGGATTAGGTCTTGAACCTAATTCCTTTGATATGTCAAAAATATACCACCAGTATATCTGACTGATGGACAAAGTCCACAATGTGAAATTGGTATGCAGTATATTTTTGAGCATGCTCAAAAGGTCGGCAGGGGTGAGCAAAGCGAACATGCCACCAGCTTATTGGCTTGTGGTCTTCTGCCGACCTTTTGACATATTCCTCTCCTTATTATTCCTTCCTACCTTCTTCTTTGAAGTCATATTTGTTCATGAAGCTGAATTCATAAGGCATTTCCTTTACACTCACTCTTTCATCAACTATCTTAAATAGCATTTCTCCTTCCCTTACAAAAGATACTTCTATCCTTAAATCATTTTCTCCGCCTAAATTTATAAGGCAGCTAAGGCAGACTGAATAAGGAGTTCTTTCCTGCTCTCTTATAAAACTGTCTGCAACATTAAAGATTGTATTTAATCTTGAAGGAACCGAAGCTGAAAACTTTTCCAGATTCTTTGAAACGTCGCCTTTTTTAATATAAATAGGAAGATTAACATCAAAAAATACGTTGTTTTCATTAATCTTTGCCGTAGTATTTGCTTCCCCTGTTTTTACCTGAATGCCCTGATTATAAAATTCGTAAAATCCCCTTAAGCAGAAAAACAGTTCATTATTTACATATAAAGACAGCTGCCTTTCTACCTCTTCTTTTGAAGGGATTTTGCTTTCTCCCGCATAAAGATAATATGGCAATGAAAACAAAGTATCAGTTGCTTGCGGTAAATTATAATATCCTCCATGCTTTCCGATAAATATAAGCGCATTTTCAGAAGTCTTTTCTAAGCATGATTGGACATAATTTTCTACTGGCGCGCCTATTTTTCCAGCGTCATCCAAAAAAAAGATTTTTCCCCCTGTTGTTTCATCAATAAAAGATGATCTTAAGTAGAACATTAAAATAATGCCTATAACTATAGCAATTCCAAATATGATAAATACTGTAGCCTGCCCTCTTTTATTCCCTCTTTTGTTCGTCATCTCCGTTATCGTCATCTCCATTATATTCGTAACCCCAGATGTATTATATTTGTTTTATTACAGCTATATATTTAAATATGTTGGCTGATTTTATTTCTGCATGAAGCAGTTAGACAAGTCTTTTTTCAAGAGGGACACAGTGAAAGTGTCTAAGGAGTTGCTTGGGAAGCTTATGGAAGTAAACGGTCACATAGGAAGGATAGTTGAAACTGAAGCATACAAGGATGACCAGGCATCGCATGCGCGCAAAATGACTGGCAGAAGCAGATTGATGTATGAAACATATGGTCATGTTTATGTTTATATGATATATGGGATGTATCATTGTTTAAACTTTACATCAGATACAAAACCCGGTGCAGTTTTGATAAGGGCTGTTGAACCATTGGAAAGAATAGAAGAGATGATGAAAAGAAGAGATACAGACAAGATAACAGATCTTTGCAGTGGGCCTGGAAAATTATGTCAGGCTTTAAACATCGACAATAGATTCAATGGAATTGAGATTGGAAAAGATATAAAATTATATGACGATGGATTCAAGCCAGATATTGCAAAAAGTTCAAGAATTGGAATAAGCACAGCAACAGATTTGGAGTGGAGATTCTTCATCAAGGATAGCATGTTTCTTAGCAGGAGATGAATAAGGTAGTATAAATTCTATAAACTTTTCAATACTTTGTCCTCGTTCGCTCTTACAGAGCTCACGTCGTCCTATACAAACACAAAAACTCACACAACTTTATGTTTGACGACCGAGTGTAACGAGGGAGGATTAAGTCTTGAATTATATTAATTAAAATCTTTACCCTCCCAAAAGTAAAAATCTCATTTTCCACCAACTTGTTTAATCACCGCAAACCACCAGTGAGATACACTGGTTGGAAAATGAGATCAAGAAAACCGATCCAAGCCCAGCAGGGCGAGCATACCGCCAGTCTATAGCGAGCGAAGCAAGCGGTGACTGATGGTGGTCGGTTTTCTTTGATAAAATAGTTTGTCAGAATTTTTAGAATTTGTCTTTGTCTAAAACTCTTCATTCAATGTAGCAAGCTTGAATATGCATACGCAGAGATAATAAATGCCGAGAATGAATGTCCCTAAAAGATAAACGTGAAAAATGTAAAAGAATGCAATGCCTGTTCTTGTGGACAATACGCCTTTCTTATTTTTGCTCATTATGTCAAGCACGTACTGAAGAATAAAAAGGAAAAACACCAATTTGAGCCAAAACAGGTTAAAAACAAACATGACTTTGCCAAGCAGAAGCATCCCGATTAAGCTGTCGCTGTATTTATCCAAATTCACTCCATAACCACTCGATTTTTTTGTGTATCTAGCCAGTGCTCCGTCAAACAGGTCAAACAACCAGTTTAAAAAAATAAATAAAACAAACAGGTAATGATTCTTAAAAAGGAAGTAAACGCTTGCTATCCCAAATAAAAAACTTAACCCAGTTAGGATGTCAGGGCGGACATTAAGTCTGGCAAATAGTTTTGTTGCAGGAAGGACTACAGAATCCTTTTTCTTCTTTACCAAGTAAATCCTGTTTCTAATTCTTTTGCTTAATCTTTTTAATGTCATTTGTTTATGATACCTAGTTGCTTACTGTTATTGGGATTTTTATTTTTCTAAATAAATAGTCCGCGTTGGGAATGCAAATTTTAATTTATTTATATTGAACTGCTTTAATATTTCGAGATTTATCTCATTTTTTGCCTGAGAAATCTTTTCAGAGTCAGTCTCCTTGATATAATATATTGCCTGTATTATCAATGAAGAATCCCCATAACTGTCAAAATACACATGTGAAAGGTCCAATGTACTTTTGTTTTTTTTAACTATATCTGTGATTATCTTAATCGCAAGCTCAATTTTTTCTGGTGATGTGCTGTATACTAATCCTAAATGCAAAGTGATTTTTCTTGCTTCTTCTCTTGTTATGTTCTCAACAATCTTATCCGCCATAAAACTATTAGGAACAATCAATTGGGTTTTGTCTACTGTCCTTATTTTGGTGCTTCTGAGTCCGATTTCCTCAACCGTTCCCCTTTTTCCTTCTATCACAATACTCTCCCCAACCTTAAACGGCTTGTCCATTATTATTGACAATCCTCCGAAAAAATTGGCAAGCATGTCTTTTGCTGCCAATGCAAATGCCAGACCTCCCAAACCAAGCCCGGCAAGAATTGAAGTAACCTTATATCCCCATGTATCCAATATCATAACGCTAGTTATTGCAACAAGAATTATCTTCGTAAGCTTTCTTACAAGAGGGATTATATGGTCGTCCAGCTCAACTCCGGTTTTTATTGTCAACTGCTTGAGAAAGTTTAACATAATCTCATCTAAAAACCTTATAATGAACCATGCAACAGCCACAATTACAAGCACTTTTACTGTTCCCTGAAAAAATCCAAACGCTAACGGAGGTAAAGTTAAAGTATGGTATGCGTAATTGATTCCCAAAACTATGATCAAAAGCAACAGAGGCTCTTCTAAAATATTGATTATAGCATCGTCTAATGTGGTCGCTGTTTTTGCCGCTAATTTTTTTATGATATTCTTAGAAATATAATAAACTAACTTACCGAGTATTATCGATGCTGCTATGATCCCTAAGAATAATAAATAATTATATAACGAATTTCCAAAGTACACCGCCTGCAGTATTTCAAAAGCCATATTGTAAAAGAGATGATTTTCTTTTTATTGTTTTTGGTTTTTCTTGATGATTTGAATTTTAGTCAAGGTTTTTGTAAAAACTTGGAGCCAACCCTCTTGTCAGTTCACTGAGGATATATGATGAGGCTCGACCTTATGCTGCTAACCACTTTCGGGACAGAGCATTTTCATCCCAAAGCTTTTTAAATTAATTACTCTTGATAAAACATATGGTTTCAGTTAAGATCGGCCTTGAGATACACCAGCAATTGGACGGGAAGAAACTGTTCTGCAATTGCCCTACATGCATAACGGACTATGAAAGCAAGGTAGTTGTCAATAGAAAATTAAATGCAGTTGCAGGTGAAACAGGGCAACTTGATATAGCAGTATCTCATGAAAAAACAAAAGATAAAGAATTTGACTATCAATATTTTGAAGAATCAGACTGCCTTGTAGAATTGGACGATGAGCCTCCGCACAAGGTAAATAATAACTCATTAAATACTGTATTGATGTTCTCCAGATTATGCAATGCAAATATTGTTGATGGAATCCAATTTATGAGAAAGATTGTTATTGATGGAAGCAATACTTCAGGTTTCCAGAGAACCGGATTAATCTCTGTTAATGGGCATATTGAAGTAAACAAAAAGAAGATAGGGATTCAGACAATTTGTCTTGAGGAAGATGCTGCAAAAATAATCCATAGAGAAATGAATAAGGATATTTATAATCTAAGCAGGCTCGGCATTCCTTTGATAGAGATTGCAACAGAGCCTTCCATTACTTCCGGAGAAGAAACCAAGGAAGTAGCTGAGCATATTGGGATGATTTTAAGATCATTAAGCGTAAAAAGGGGCATAGGAACTATAAGGCAGGATGTAAACATATCTATTGATGGAGGAAGAAGGGTTGAGATTAAAGGCGTGCAGGATCTGCATATGCTTCCTGAGATTGTAAAACAGGAAATAAGAAGGCAAAGCACTTTAAATGAACTTAGAAAAATAAAATACAGGAAGAATGCAGATATTGTTTCATTAACATTTCTATTTGGAAAGTCTGAAAGCAAGCTGATACAAAAACAGCTTCAGCTTGGCGGAGATGTGTTAGGGATAATTGTCCCAGGATGCAAAGGATTGCTAGGAAAAGAGATACAGACTGAAAGAAGATTAGGAAGCGAGCTGTCTGATTACGCAAAAATCAAGTCTGGATGCGGAGGGATATTCCACTCTGATGAACTTCCAAATTATGGGATAACACAATATGACATTAAGAAGATAGAAGAAAAATTAGGGGTAAAGAACAATGATGCATTCATCTTAGTTGTTGAAAAAAGACATACGGCTGAAAAAGCATTAAATGCAGTGATGGAACGGCTTGAAATGCTATCGCAAGGCGTAATCTCAGAAGTAAGAAATGCGCTTCCTAATGGATCAAGCTCTTATTTAAGACCTATGCCTGGAGCTTCTAGGATGTACCCTGAAACAGACATCCCGATATGCATAGTTGATAAAAGAGAAGTTGAAAACTGGAAGCTTCCCAAATTATTGAATGAGGAGATAAAAGAGATTGAAAAAGAGCTGAGCAGCGACCTTGCAGCACTTATAGTCAAGGAAGGCAGGTACGACCTTTATAAAAAATTTGTACAGAGGTATAAAACAATAAAACCTTCTTTTATTGCAGAGACCATACTACCTAAACTGCTTGAATTAAAAAGGGAATTTTCAATAGACATTGAAAAGATAAAAGAATATCATCTTGACATGGTTTTCAACAAGCTGTCAAAAAATTTGATTACAAAAGAAAATATCAGCGAGATACTCCTTTTGTATGCGCAGGGAAAAGAGGTTGATTTCTCCGTATTTAAGCCGTTAAATGAGTTTGCAATTAAAAGCGATTTAAAGAAGATAATCAAAGAAAACAAAGGCGCATCATTCAGCACTCTAATGGGGATAGCGATGAAGCATTTTAATGGAAAGGTCGACGGAAAAAGAGTAAATGAGATGCTGAGAAAATTGGTTTAAAGGGTAGAGAATTGCACAAAACAACTGCTCATTTACAAGAGATATCTTGCATGGATTTTAGTGATTAAGGGATTAATGATTCTTGCAATTTCAGAGAAATATTTAATAAATGGAGCAGACTTATTGTTTTGCATCAGTTTTCTATCCTCAATTAATTCCTTCACTTGAGTTTGAAGCGCCCCGACATCAACTTCTTTGTTGTAATACAATTCGGACAATAATTGGAATGAGTCAATAACTTCTTTTATATATTTTTTATTTTGTACAGAAGGATGCAGGTTACGCTGAAGCAGGAAATCATATGCGTATAAAAAATTATGACTAATCATATGCAGGAATGTCAAGAGCAGATAGTCTACAGAATATTTATAATCCTGAGTTAATCCAAACTTTATAATGATTCTTCTGCAGTATGAACTGAATTTTGTGACATTCCAGCTGAGATCTTCTATCTTTTGCTGTGTAAGTTGAGATGGCTTGTTGTTGAGGGATTCTTGAAGAATACTTCCCATGTAATTAATATTATGGAAACATTTTCTAAGGAAAGAAACATACTCCTCCTTTTTCTCTTGGTTAATTATTTTAATAGTGCAACCATCGTTATTCTGATCAACAATCTCAAATCCAATTAAATAATGTAAAATTGATGTAATGTATATTATGTCCTCTTCTCCGTGATACTTGCAATGTATTTCGTCGTATCCATTCATATAAAGATTACGAATGATTCCTTGCACATACTGTTTCTGGCTTGATTGAAACGTTATGTTGATTGTTTTAGGTTTTGGCATTGAATCACTGCCTAAAATAAGATTTCCGTTGCCATCTTCCAGTATGTTGATCTCATCTCCTTTGTGTATATTATGTTTGACTGTCCATTTTTTAGGAAGGGTAACGACAAGTGTTGTTGGGTTTGACTGGATTACTTTTCTAATCATTATTTGATTAATACTGCTCTTATTTTTAAATCTTTCTAAAAAAGTTATCTTAGATATATTATATATTGAAAATATATATAAACATAGTACAAAAACAATTTTTATACGGAGTTGTACGGGGGTAACAATGATTAGTATTGATCAAAAAACTTTAGACGGTTCGACTTATGGGCGGTTGCTTGGCAATTTCTGCAGCAGAGGTAGAAACCCAGGAAGATATAGATATATGCGATATAAAATTAGGCAAACATCGACAGGTGGAAAAGAAAAATGACAAACCTACTAAAAAGAAATTTAATGGCATATGCATTAGCAGCCATTGCTGTAGGCAGCGCTTTACCACAGTGTAACGAAGAAGAAGATAACGAAGAAGAAGGTAACGAAGAAGAAGAGATGGTGACACTAAGAGGAACTGTTGAAGATGATGTCTACCATCAGGGGATGTATCTGGGGAGGGTTCGGTTCGGGCATCAGTGGAGGGATACCGAATATCGAATTCAAGCAATCACCTACAGCGGTTCTAGGTTACTCGTTAGAGTTTTAGATGATCCACTAGAAGAAGGTAGTGATCGTAGGCTTGGCGTCAGCAAAGAAACTATCGACGCCTTAGTCAGTCAGGGGAGTGTCATAGAAGTTCGCGTTTCTCAAGATGATTGCTATGATTGTGCCGGCTACAATTGTTTTCTCGTTTACGCTAGCCAAATAAGAGTGGTACAGCAACCAACAGACAGGCAGCAAAACTGTGAATGTGAAGAAGCACAGGAAAGAAAAAGATAGAAAGTATCGAATGGCTATAATATCAACTGAGGTGAGGAAGGGAATGTCTACAACGAAGGGAATGTCTACAACTAATCCATGTTCCATTGCTAAGCAGGCGATTGATGATTTATGTCGACAATATCAACTAGATCCTGACAGAATTTATGAAACCGTGCAAACCCTTTCTCGAAGCGAAATACTTAGCGATGTCAGATTAGCTATAACTCCGAGTTTTCCTGAATCAAGATATGGAGTTCCTTTTGAGATACGAGCTAGTTGTCACATAGGAATTCCATTGAGTGGTTCATACCATGTCGGTGTGGAAATATTTGAACAACTTGCATCAGAAACTGGCTTTGAGTTTTTACACGGTGTTCCGTGTGTCGATGCAGATTATGGTGTCTATAAAGCAAAAGTTATAGATCATAATCCGGGCTTATTATGGTTATACATAACATAAGAAATAGTTTAGTTTAAATTTAGTTGGATAACCGCAATATAATTCGTCATTACATTATCACTTTCTTTCCAATACTTTTTTTGTTGATTTGAACACATCTTGTATCGGCGGAGAAGCGTCTATATCTGCAAGCAAACCTTTGCCGCGATAGTAATCTATCAATGGTTTTGTCTTTTCGTGGTAC
>Ga0209541_10001825_pt1 | contig 41571 bp, 40 predicted proteins | sample RifCSPlowO2_01_FD_184027 | JGI IMG/M metagenome (GOLD analysis project Ga0209541, IMG submission 184027) | Groundwater microbial communities from Rifle, Colorado - Rifle CSP2_plank lowO2_0.1 (SPAdes) (version 2) | ecosystem: Environmental > Aquatic > Deep subsurface > Groundwater | place...
GCTAGAAAAGGGAAAATAATCCCTCCCACTTCACGTATTACCAATTCCCCCTTTCTTCAATGGGGTACCAATGGGCGGAGGATTTTTGAAAAAGAAGAAAGGATAAAAATCAATTTATGAAACAACCCATCCATTCTGAAGTGAGGATAGGGCATGTACATCTCACGGTCGCAGACCTTGAGCGATCGCTTCACTTCTATCGTGATATGCTCGGATTTGAGGTAACAGCGTCGTATGGCGACTCGGCAGTATTTCTTTCCTCAGGAGGCTACCATCATCACATAGGCCTTAACACGTGGCAAGGAGAAGGCGCGCCTCCGCCGCCAAAGGGACATTCAGGCCTCTATCATTTCGCCATTCTCTATCCGTCGCGTAAGGAACTAGCCAAAACGCTCAAAAAACTCATAGACGCAAAATATCCTATCTCCGGATCAGCAGACCACGGCGTTTCCGAGGCAATATACCTCAACGACCCCGACGTCATCGGCATAGAACTCTACGCCGACCGCCCGCGCGAAGAATGGAAGGTTGATAGTAATGGAAAGGTGGAAATGGTTTCTGAACCACTTGACCTTGATGATTTACTTAAAAAAATTAGAGATTGATTTGACGCTTAGAGGAATTTTGAAATACAATAAATCAAATTGTTAATAAATTCATGCCAAAAAAAATCTCCACAAAAACGGGGTTGTAAGCACTTAATGAGTAGATTGATGTATTTTTGGATAGGTTTGGACTTTACTTGTGTAGATTTAGATGGTATGGTATTATATGTATATGGACGAAAAATTGCTTACAATTGGCCAAGCAGCTGAATATTTGGGTGTTTCCTTGAACACCCTACGTCGTTGGGATGAAAGCGGTAAATTAGTCGCGATCAAAAAAGAGGGCGGTACACATAGATATTATCGTGAAAAAGATTTAGAAATTTTTGCCAGTGATCTTATGCGGTTTGCCTCCGAATGGATAGCAGATGGTGTTGAATTTCCATGCACTTTTTATTGCGCAACAAGCTCGATTTTTAATGCACGGCTGACAAAAATGGAATATGCACTAATGTACAAGCCAGGATTTGAAAAATTATATTCCTTGATCACATTAATTGCCGGAGAGATTGGTGATAATTCTTTTGCGCACAACTTGGGCAAGTGGCCCGATACTGCAGGAATTTTTTTTGGCTACGATCTCGAAAAGCGTATCGTCGTTCTTGCTGACCGAGGATTAGGTATCTTAGAAACATTGCGTCAGGTACGCCCAAAACTTCCGAGCCATGTTGCCGCCGTAGAAGTGGCTTTTACCGAATTTATTTCTGGTCGGGCGCCGGAGAAGCGTGGGAACGGTCTCAAGCTTGTACGTGAGGTCGTCACGGAACATCCGATTAATTTATTTTATACCAGTGGAGACGCTGAAGTGCGTATGAAAGGCGCTGATAAAACATTTCGAGTTACGCGTGGTCAGCGTATCGTGCGAGGATGTTTAGCAAAAATAGATTTTTAATCCTCCTTCGCTACAGCTACGGAGGACGAGTCATTGATTTAATTCCCAGCAGCGAGCTTTGGAAAAAGAGTCCATCCCGAAAGCTTTCGGGATGGGGTTCATACCCATTTGATTAAACAATATATGAAACTACAATTAGAAAAATTTGGAAAAACATTAATATCGCGAGAATTGGGCAGTGAAGCTTTCAAGGCCCTTCAGCCAACCTTGCGCGAACTTTCTAAGGATGAAGAGTTGGAAATAGATTTTTCTGGCGTATTAACATTATCACCATCATGGGCTGATGAATTTTTAAGTCCACTACTAAATCAGTTGGGCGACAAATTGTTGCTCTTGCCGAGCGATAATCTTTCAGTGCATGCGACGCTTAGAATTTTAGAAGAGGCCAATAAGCGAGTGTTTAAGTCACTAAAATAGTCATCAAAAGACCGACGAGAATGACAATAAGGGCGAAAATGTTGAGAATGGTATCCGATGAGTATAAAAGTGTATTCCACAATGACTCCGTGACGGTGAACGAGAACGTGTGGCTTTGGGCGCTCTTGACCTCTTATACGGGTTCATATGTGCTTGCGCTTCCAGTGTAGGCTCCTTTCAGAAGGTTAAAAATAGATGCATCTTCCCAGAGTTCAAAACACCGTTTGCGTCCACTTGAATGGTAGATATTTTGTGCGTCATTGCTTTACCCGAAGCATCTCCTGCTTTTTCCGTAAATGCGAAAACAACAACGCTCTCGGCCGGAGCTTTACCCCAGGAAGCAATTTTGCCTCGAGTTTTTTGAATCTTTGTGACTATTGCAACCTCTTAAATTTTGTTTTATAGCTCGAATCCTGTCACAAAACTCAAAAATTAGTGTATAATAATATTATAATGTAAATGTGCTGAGATTAAAATTTAATCATTTCTAATTCACAATTATGTATGACCGACAAACTTTCGTCCCAAAAATCAGAAAAACTTTTTTCAATTCTTAAATTTATCTTAGGTTTAACACCAGGAATATTACTCGCCATATATAGCTATATATGGCTCTTAAAACCTGACCTTGAACTTGAAGGGCTTATTCCAGTTGGAATTATGACTATAGGTGGTTTTTTAATGTTCTTGGTGGGTGGTGTGTTTTTGATTGCTTCATATATTAAGAAGCGCAACTTATATTTCAGTGTTGGCGTTGGATTGGGTGGTCTCTTATTAATCACAAGTTGGTTTTTATATATTTTAATAAGGAAAATGAGTCATTAGTTTTATTCTTCTCGTGCGAGCTTTAAAAAGAAGTCCAAACGAGCTTAGGGTCTATACCTATTTATTTATGCAAAAAAGGGGAGTGGCTAAAAACACAACCTATTTTACTTTAGCGCTTGTTGTACAAAAAATACTATCCTTTATATATTTTTATCTTCTTTCGGCGAACATTTTGCCTGATACGCTAGGAAAATATGTTTTTGCGCTTTCATACGCCTCTCTTTTCTCAATATTTATTGATCTTGGCTTAACGCCCATACTCATTCGCGAATCTTCAAAAAATCCTCAAAAAACAAATACTTTTTTAAAAAATATCATAGCAGTAAAAATTCCGCTCGCCTGTATCGTCATAGCGTCCCTTGTATTGTTTATTAACTTGACAGGCAAGCCGCTTGTCACAAAACAGCTTGTGTATTTAGCGGCTATAATTATGTCGCTTGACGCTTTTACTATGAGTTTTTGGGCGGTATTTCGATCGTTTCAAAATCTCCTCTATGAAAGCGTTGCTACCATTCTTGTTCAAATAATTATTTTCGTGGCGGGAATTTCTGCCCTATTTCTTACAAAAAATATAATTTTTATAATCCTTGCTCTTGTTGCGGCAAGCATTTTTAATTTTTTGTTTTCAGTATTTTTGCTCAAATTCAAACTTTCATTTTCGCTAAAACCTGAATGGGATAGCTCGATTATAAAATATTTTTTAAAAATACTTCCTGCATTCGCGCTTGGAGGCATTTTTGTCAAAGTGTATAATGCTTCAGACGCGGTAATGCTTGGTTTTTTTTCAACCGACCACGCTGTGGGACTGTATTCCGTTCCCGCAAAAACAATAACCGCGCTCTCGCAGGTAATTCCTTTTGCCTTGGCCTCCGCACTTTTTCCGGTTTTTAGCAAGAATTATATTGAATCAAAAGAAAAACTCAAAATAAATTTTCTTACATCTATTGAGTATCTTATTATAGCAAGTTTTCCCATCGCTTTTGGGCTTATGGCGTTGATTCCTTATATTGTAAAAAATATTTGGCCGAAATATATTGATGTTTCCACGACGTTTATTATTATGTCGCTCGCGATCCCTTTTATTTTTTTAAGTTTTTCAACAGGATATTTGCTGAACGCGACAGACAGGCAAAAATACAATATGCTTAATAGGGGAATTATGTCCATCCTTACCATTGTTTTGAATTTTTTTCTCATTCCTTTTTATAGCTATCTTGGTGCGGGAATCACATTTCTTTTTGTGAATGTCCTTGTTTTTATCTTGGATTTTTACCGGGTAGGCAATATTCTTCCCCTCAAAGCGTCGGATTTCTCGGCAATTTTAACAAAAACGACGCTTGCGTGTATAATTATGATAGGTGTCGCGTACGCGCTGCTTCAGTATATGCATTTTATTTTGGTTATAGCGATATGCGCAGTTGTGTACCTTGGAATACTTTTACTTGTTCGCGCTATTAAGTTTTCGGACATCAAAAAATATATCCAACTATGAAAAAAGTGTTATTTATCACCTTGGATTTTCCCCCCAACAAAGGAGGAGTTTCTACATTTTATAAAAATGTATGTGATTTTTTTCCGGCAAAAGATCTTTTTGTCATAGCTCCTCAAGCGAGTGATTCACATAATTTTGATGAAGGCAAAAAATACAGAATTTACAGAAAAAAAATGCTATCTAAAAATTCTTTTGTATGGCCAAAATGGGCGGGACTGGCGAAAGATGTTTATGATATTGTAAAAAAAGAAAAGATTGACGCGATCATAGCGGGGCAAATACTTCCCATAGGAACTATCTCGTATATAATGAAAATTAATAAGAATATCCCATATTATATTTTCTGCCATGGAAGGGATATTTCTATGCTTTTCGGCAGAAAGAAAATTATAGCGAAAAAAGTTATTCGCGAAGCAAAAGGAATATTTGTAAGTAGTAATTTTACTAAGCATCTCATTGAAAATTTTAAATATCCGCATTCGCACATACACACTATATATCCGTGTCCGGAGATTCTGCCGAGCGCAAGCGACCTCGAGATGATTAAAATAAAAAATGAGTATGCCCTCCATAATAAAAAAATACTTTTAACTATAGGAAGAATCATTGAGCGAAAAGGCCATGATATGGTCATAAAGTCTTTGCCCGAAATTATAAAAAAATATAATAATACTGTCTATATTATAGCGGGCGAGGGACCACACAAACAAGCGCTTGAAGCGCTTGCGAGGCAATATAAGGTTAATAATCACGTTATTTTCACTGGAATGATTGAAGATGGAGAGGCATCATGCTTGTATGAATTGTGTGATATATTCGTTATGCCCGCGAGGCAGATGGCGAATAAGGATGTTGAAGGATTTGGAATTGTGTATTTGGAGGCAAACCTTTTTGGAAAACCGGTTATTGGCGGAAGAAGCGGGGGAATACCAGAGGCAATCGTACATGAAAAAACGGGTATTGTAGTTAATCCGACAAGCGTTGATGAGGTGGCGCGGAGCATTATATACCTCATGGATAATCCCGACAAGGCCCATGTGCTAGGTATACAGGGAATGGATAGAGTACATAGCCAATTCCAATGGCACAATCAGGTTGAAAAGATAAAAAAAATAATACAATAATCATGTCAGTCATTGATATAGTAGTTCCGGTATATAATCAGTCGGATAAAATTGTGGATTGTTTAAAAAGTCTGAAGAAACAGACGTTTCAGGACTTTAAGATTTTTATTATTGACGACGGATCAACTGATGGCCTCAAAGACAAGCTTGAGCTTTGGCTTCGCGCAGAAAATTTAAATGCGAAAAGTTATAAGAATGAAATTTCAACAAAGACAAAAATTATAAAAATTGACCACGGAGGAGCGCCACGAGCAAGAAATAGTGGAGCGCAATTATGTTCAAGTGAATATATTTTATTTTGCGACGCTGATGTAATACTTCACAAAAACTTTCTAAAAACATCACTCAATACACTCACAACCAATAAAAATACCTCCTACTGTTATACATCATTTAAATTCGGATGGAAAAAATTTAAATTATGGGAATTTAACGAGCAAAAGCTCAAGGAAATGCCTTATATTCATACTACATCGCTCATAAGGAAGAAGGACTTTCCCGGATTTGATGAAAATATCAAACGTTTGCAAGACTGGGATCTTTGGCTTACCATGCTTGAGCAGGGAAAAAGGGGGATTTGGATACCGAAATATCTTTTTACTGTGCATCCTGGAGGAACTATGAGCAAATGGATGCCAAAAATATTTGTCAGATATTTTAAAAGAAATAAAAAAGTGCACAGCTACTTAGATGCCGTAGAAATCGTCAAGAAAAAACATCAGCTTGTATGACGCAAAAACCAATTGTTTCAATAATTATCGTTTCTTGGAACGTTTGCGGCCTATTGAAAAAATGCATAGAATCAATTGTGCAATTCTCCGAGATTCCAAGCGAAATTATCATTGTTGACAATGCTTCAGCCGATGGCACGGCAGATTATGTGAAAAAAATCTCTCAAGCGAGTTTTGGCAACATTTCATTTAAAATACTACTCAATGCTAAAAATAAAGGCTTTGCTCGCGCCAATAATCAGGGGATAGCGCAATCCACCGGAGCTTATATTCTTCTCTTAAATCCCGATACGGAAATAAGAGAAAACACACTCGCTCAAATGGTGGGATTTTTTAAGTCTTGCAGCGACGCGTGCATTGCCGGATGCGCGCATAAAAATCCAGATAATACCGTACAGCCGAGCGTAAGGGCGAATCCGACGCTTTCTTCACAATTACTTATACTTTTAAAAATCCACAAAATTTTTCCTTATCTGTTGCCGTTTAAAAAATATTTTCAAAAGGACTTTGATTATTCAAAAACGCAAGAAGTACAACAAATAGCCGGCTCATTCTTTATGTTTCCTAGAAAAACCCTAGAAACATTAGGGCTCCTTGATGAATCTTTTTTTATCTGGTTTGAAGAAGTTGATTATTGCGCAAGAGCTCAAAATGCTGGCCTAAAAATTTATTATGTTTCTGACGCGGAGATCATTCACCATCAAGCGCAAAGCTTTAATCAGCTCTTTTCTTTTACGAAGCAGAGAATGTTCAACAAATCACTTGCACATTATTTCAAAAAACACACCGGCTATTTGGCATATTCCATAATATTATTGGCCTCACCCGTAAGCCTTTTTTTATCGTTTATAATGACTCCTTTTTTAAAACCCGATAAAAAATGAAAAAAATTATTACAGCATTTTTTATTTTTTTTGCCATAGACATTTTTTCTGCCATGGCCTATTTTTTTTCGCCTAATAGCATTTTTTTATTTACAATAATTTGCGCGGCTGTTCTTTTTGTAACGCTCTATAGGCTTGAATATGGGGTCGCGGTGGCGTTTGGCGAATTATTCATCGGGGGAAAGGGGTATTTATTCAGTTTTTCGTTGGAAAATGTTTCCATATCCATACGAATGGCGATATTTTGCGCTCTTATTATCGGGTGGATAATAAAAAAAGTTGTTGTAATAAGGAGAAACGATTTTTCCGATGTATTTTCCAAAAAAAATCTAATCTTCTATGCGTTTTGTATCTTCATTATATATGGAATAATCAACGGACTTCTTCATAATACCGCTCGCGATGTGTATTATGATGCGAATGGGTGGCTCTATTTCTTGCTTATATTTCCAGTAATGGATGTAATAAAAAATGAAAAAATTTTTCTCAATATCATTGATATCCTCTATGCATCAATTATATGGACAAGCATAAAAACGGCCGCGATTCTCATGCTTTTCTCGCGAGGGTTTGTTTCTGTCGGCGATTCTTTTTACAAATGGATTCGAGACACGGGAGTCGGTGAAATTACCCTGCTTGATGAAGGTTTTTACAGAATATTTTTTCAATCCCATATTTTTGCGCTTATTGCTCTTTTTTTATTACTCGTTTATTTTGTTTTGGGCGAAACGCTTGGAAAAAAAAAGAAAGTACTATACGGAATAATTTTTTACTGTTCCATCTTTATTCTTCTTGTGAGCCAATCCAGAAGTTTTTGGATTGGAGGCATCGCCGGGCTTCTAACTTTTGTTTTTTTCATGAAATTACGCTGGAAAATTAAGTGGAAAAATCTTACATTGCCGATAGCGGGCATGTGCATTGCGATTATTTCCCAAATATTTCTTATCCAAGCAATTTCTGGATATTATGGCAATATGTTTTCAAAACGGACATCACAGCTTTCAGATGATGCCGGAGGCATTTCAAGAATAAGCCAGTTGCGACCACTTTTTTCGGAGATACAAAAACATCCCTTTCTCGGATCAGGCTTTGGAACAAGCGCGACATACAAATCAAGCGATCCCCGGATTCTTGAAAAAAACCCCGATGGCCTATATACAACATTTACCTTTGAGTGGGGGTATTTAGATGCTATTCTAAAAATAGGAATCCTCGGACTCATCTCCTATCTTATTTTTATATATAGCACCGCTCGCGATCTTTTGAGAAGTCTTGAACCTACAAGAATTGGACTTTTCTTCGGACTTATTGCGCTTGCCATAACAAACATCTTCTCGCCTTACCTCAACCACCCGCTTGGGATTGGCTATGTTTTACTTTTGTACATTTTTTCCCAAAAACAATCTCCTCTCCATGGACGGGAGAGGTTGGGGTGAGGGTGAAATACACTAAATTCAAGGATACTAAATCGGCTCAACGCACTTGAGCCGATTTTTTGACTTATCCACAGAATAGCCTTGCGAATGGATAAATAGTCGGGTATAATTATATATATGAAAAATAGCTTAACACCAAGACAAAAACAGCTTTTAGAGATAATATTTAATTATATTAATAATTCAGGCTATGCCCCTTCATTTGAAGAAATGAAGCAAGAATTAGGCGTTTCTTCAAATCAATCAATATTGGATTTACTAAAAAAACTTATTGATAAAAAGACCATTAAAAGGGATGGGGGCACTGCACGCGGAATTTCCATATTACCCCTGGGTTGCGAATTGATTGATAAACCGATAATTACTCCGATTATCGGCACGACAACCGCAGGCACGCCAACGGAAGCAGTTGTAGCAGTGGGCGAATGGCAAGCATTACGAGGCGTGCATGAAAATTTGTCACAATTGAAAGGTGAGTTGTCCTTTATTAAAATAAATGGCGATTCCATGATCAATGCTGGTATTAATAATGGGGATTTAGTTCTTATTAGAAAACAGCAAGAATTCGTATCGGGAAATATTGTCCTTGCCAGAGTTCGGGCTGATGAATTCACAATTAAACGATTTATATCAGAAGATAAACCGCCATATGTATATTTAAAACCAGAAAATCCAGCCTATGGTTTGATTCCGTTCGAAGACGATACTGAATTAATAGGAAAAGTTATGTTTATTTATAAAAACGGAACATTGGTTCCAATAGATTAAAATTATGCCAACAATAAAACCAAACGATGCTGAAAAAATAATTCCTTTGATTTTTCGAAACTTGGATGGCGCACACGGGCTTAAAGAGTTTGAAGGGCTGGAAATTGATAAAATTTTAAAAATTACCGAAGACGAAAAGCATCGTTTTTATGTAAAAGATTTAATAAGCGGCAAACAGCGTTTTGTTTATGATGAAATTAAACAGCAAGGCAGACCCGAAGAAATTGTACGACAACTTTGGTTGTATAAATTATTAAATGAATATAAATATCCATCGGAAAGAATGGCAACGGAAAAAAGCGTCCATTTTGGGCGTGAAATTCATGAAAAAGCCGTGGACATTGTTATTTATAAAAAAGATAAAGTTACCCCTTATATTTTAGTAGAAACAAAAAGTCCTACGGAGAAAAAAGGCATTGATCAATTGAAAAGCTATTTGAATGCCGAAGGCGCGGAAATAGGATTTTGGGCTAATGGCAATAATCATATAATTTTATATCGCCAATACCCAAAGGAATTTAATGACACATTACCGCAGTTGCCAAAAGCCGATCAAACCATTGACGATCTGTTTGAAGTAAAACGCAAGTTAAACGAATACACAAAAAAAGATGTTGATTTGAAAAAAATAATTGAAGCGGTGCAGGAATTGGTTTTGGCTAATGCTGGTGTTGATGTTTTTAATGAAGTTTTCAAATTAATTTACGCCAAACTCTACGATGAAAGCGAGGCGAGATACAACCGAGCCGATCAAGAAGTATATTTTAGAAAATATAAGGATTCAGATAAAACATACAAAGTAATAAATGATTTATTTAAAAAGGCTGTTACGAAATGGCCAGGAACTTTTTTTGAGCAAGAAAATATTAATTTATCGCCCGACCACCTTTCAATTGTTGTTGGCGAACTGGAAACCGCTCGGCTTTTTGGATCCGATTTGTCAATCATTGACGAAGCATTTGAATATCTCATACCCGAAGTAGCCAAGGGCAATAAAGGTCAGTATTTTACGCCTCGTCATGTAATAAAAATGGCTGTAAAAATGCTTGACCCGAAAGCAAATGAATATGTGATAGATTGCGCCGCAGGATCTGGTGGTTTTTTAATCAGCGCCATGTACCATATCAAGGAAAAATACTTGAATAATAGTGATGATGCAATGCGAGAATACGCCCATGAGCATATCTGGGGCATTGATTTTGCGGATGAAATATCCAAAGTGTCGCGTGCGCTCATGCTTATTGCTGGCGATGGCCGATCGCATATGTTTAAACTCAATTCTCTTGATTCGCGCGAGTGGCAAGGTGAAGCATCAAATCTTTTGCATGCACGGGCGGAATTACAAAAAAGATTATTAAAATTAAAAAATTCATCTGATAACGATGAGAATAAAAAAACTTTTAAATACATGAATTTCGATGTTTTATTAACTAATCCGCCCTTCGCCGGCGAGATTAAGGACAGCGGAATTTTACGGCAATATAATTTATCAAAAAAGAAAGGAAAATTGGTAAATAAAATTGAACGGCATATTTTATTTATTGAAAGAGCCCTTGAAATGTTGCGTCCGGGCGGAAGAATGTCAATTGTTTTGCCGCAAGGCGTCTTGAATAATACAAATATGGAATATATACGGGAATTTTTATTTGATAAGGCTAAAATTTTAGCGGTTGTAGGACTTCATGGAAACACTTTTAAACCGCACACGGGCACAAAAACATCAGTTTTGTTTTTACAAAAGTGGGGCGGAGATGCAGGAGAGCCATTAAAAGATTATCCTATTTTTATGGCAGTTTCCAAAAAAGCTGGCAAGGATAATTCAGGGGATTATGTTTTTAAAAAAGATGAAAATGGTAATTATGCGCACGATTCACGTGGGAGAAAAGTTTTAGATCATGATTTGGATGAAATTGCTGGGGAATTTATTAAGTTTCAATATGCAAAAACGAAAATCAAATAAAAATGAAGACGACTGGAGAATTTTTTCTTATAGTTTTTTACTTTTAGCAAAATTAGCCTGTCAGGAATTATTAGACAAGAGAACCAATAAACATAGTAAGACTACCGAGTATGACCCACCTGAATTTAGTTTGCCATATACTTCACCCGATTTATTTATTTCCATATTATTTAATGTCAAGCATGGAATTGAAGTTATTATAAAAACTATCAGTGTGTTTGCCCTTGGTGAATATGAAGAGGGACATGATATTCATATTTTATTTCAAGAAGTAAAAAGAAAAATATCAGGATTGAATTTGAAGCCAGCGTTAGATAATAAATGGGATAAAATAACACCAGAAGATATTGCTAATCTACCTGACAATCTGGATAAGATGGAGAGCTTAATAAATGAATTTTATACAATGGATATACTAAAGCCAAAACTAGAGAAAAATTTTTATTTACGTGATGTGAAAAATGATATATTTAGATATCCAGACAATAAAGCATCCGTACAAATAGATTGGGGTGCATTACTTGATGGTAAAATCAATGAAGTTGATATTAAAAATATTTTAAATATAATAGATCAGTTTTATAATTTATTCGGTAAAACCGGATATTTTTTTAGCGTATTGAGTAAAAATAAATAAATGACCTATTCAATAATACAAAAATCTCAACTTGAAGGATCTTTGCGACTTGATGCTGAATATTATCAGCCGGAGTATTTAGATATTGGAAAAAAATTGCATGGATGTACAAATCTTGATTTAATCTCTAAAAAAATAACGGATTTTGGAGCGTATTCACAAATGAATTTTGTTAGTTATGTTGATAATGGAGTTAGATTTTTTCGAAATCAAGACGTAGATGAATTTTTTATAAACGACGCAGATCCAATTTATATATCACAAGAAACATATAGAAAGCTAAGCTTAAATCTAGAAGAATTTGATATTATAACTCCACGAGTTGGAACGGTTGGCAACGCATCTGTTATATTTAAATACCATCTACCGGCAAGTGCTAACCAAAATTTAGCACAAATAAAACCAGATCAAAAAAAAATTGATCCTTTATATTTATCTGTTTTTTTAAATTCAAAGTACGGGAATAAACAATTCGAAAGGTTGTCTACTGGTAATGTTCAGCCTTGGTTGAATTTGAGTCAAATAAAATCAATAAAAATTTTTATTCCTTCGTACGAAGATCAAATGATGATAAGAAAGATTTCTGAAAAAGCATTATTAGAAATTAATTCTTCAAAAAAATTATATCAAAAAGCAGAGAATTTGCTTTTAGAAGAATTGGGATTAAAAGATTATAAAATTGAGGATGATTTAAGTTGCGTTGTTAAGTTATCAGAATTAAAATCAGCAAGTCGTATTGATGCGGAATATTTTCAACCAAAGTATAATAAAATAATAAAATTTTTTGATAATAAAATTGATACCTTAAAAAATCTTGCAAGAAGGAAGACCTTAAATGTTGAAATTATCAAAGACACTGAATATAATTATATTGAAATTGGAGATGTGGATGTTGGTAACGGAAATATTAATTCAAATAAATTAATTGGAAGCGAACTTCCGGCTAATGCAAAGATTAAAATTACAGGGGGCGAGTTATTAATATCCAAAGTACGGCCAACAAGGGGAGCGATCGCTATTGTTCCGTTGGATTGGAAGAAAAATTTTATTGCCAGTGGTGCCTTTTCGGTTTTCGACGTTGAGCCACCCTTAAGAGAATATTTACAAATAGTTTTAAAATCAATTATTGGAAAACTTCAAATGGAAAAACCAACAACTGGCACTTCTTATCCGACAATAACAGATGAAGACGTGGAAAACATAAAAATTCCGGTTTTATCAAGAAATATTCAACAAAAAATTGCTGGTTTGGTTCGCCAATTTCACGAAGCGCGAAAAAAATCAAAAGAGCTTTTAGAAGAAGCAAAACGAAAAGTTGAGGAATTAATTGAGAAAAAATAATAAAATTAGATAAAAAATAACATATTGTTTGTTTATATATTATAATAAAATTAGCCAAAATATATTCATTGACAAATCTTCCCCCATTTGCTATACTTAAATGTATTCATTAAACAATTAAAACCACATACTGTTTGGCAAATATGGATAATTCCTCCCTCCGAAATCATCCGGCGGGCTTATCCATAGAACAGTAGAGGGTCCCCCTTAAGGGGGACAGAAAAGGAGAATATTTATGCCACAACTACCTACAGTTTTAGAGTTATTCAAAAACGGCGTTCATTTCGGCCATCAGGTTTCACGATGGCATCCAAAAATGAAGCCTTTTATTTTTACCCAAAAAAACGGGGTACATATAATCAACCTGGAAATAACCGAAGAAAAAATAAAAACCGCGCATGAATTTATAAAAAAAATAATAACGAACGGCGGAATGGTGCTTTTTGTTTCTACAAAAAAACAGGCTCAGCCGATTGTTGAAAAATACGCGAAAGAAGTTGGCATGCCTTATGTGACCGAGCGATGGCTTGGCGGCACATTCACAAATTTCGCGGAAGTACGAAGACTCGTGCAATACTATATAACGCTCAAGCAAAGAAAAGAGTCGGGCGACCTTGCCTCAAAATACACGAAGAAAGAACAGTTGAAATTCGCCAAAGAAATGGAAAAACTGCAAAGAGTGGTGAGCGGCATCGTAGATTTGAAAAAACTTCCAGAAGCGATATTTGTCGTAGATATAAAAACAGACACAACCACGATAAACGAAGCTCATAAAAAAGAAATTCCCATTGTCGCCATTTGCGACTCCAATGTCAACCCTGATATGATAACCTACCCAATACCGGGAAATGACGATGGCATAAAATCGATCGAACTCATCACGAGCTATATCGCGTCCGCAGTAAAAGAAGGGCTTGAAGAAAAAAGCAAAAAACAGCCGGCAAAACCAGCGGCAAAAACAAAATAATTAAAATATTTATGGCAGTTGACACAAAGACACTCCTTCAATTGAGAAAAATTACAGGCGCCGGAATCAATGATTGCCATGAAGCGCTCGAACAGAGCAATAATGACATTGAAAAAGCTATTGAGTTTTTAAGGAAAAAAGGCACGCTTAAGGCCGCGAAAAAAGCTGATCGAGAAACAAAAGAGGGGGTAATTGAAATAGAAATTTCGAAAGATAATAAATCGGGATCGATAATAGCAATACATTGCGAATCGGATTTTGTCGCGAAAAACAATGATTTTATTCAGTTTGTAAAAAATCTCGCTCATCATGCCTTAAGTGGAAACGTACAAGAAGAGTTTAATGGCAAAAAAGAAGGGCTGATTTTAAAAATTGGCGAAAACATAACGCTTGGCGCGTCGGAGACGCTCAAGGGCGAATATGTTGAAGGATATATTCATGCCAATAAAAAAGTTGGGGTCTTGGTTTCGTTTAACGAAAAAATTGAAAATGAACTTGCGCATAATGTTGCCATACATATTGCGGCCTTCAACCCCAGCTATACGGATAAAAAAAATGTTCCAAAAGAAGTTATTGGTAAAGAACTTGAAATTTATCGCGAACAGCTTAAAAACGAAAAAAAACCAGAAGCCATTATAGAAAAAATCGCACAAGGCAAGCTCCAAAAATTTTTTGAAGAAAACTGCCTGCTTCTTCAGCCATTTGTAAAAGACGACAAAAAAACCGTGCGAGAATATCTTGATGGACATTCTGCCGGAAGAAAAATAGAAATACTTTCGTTTATCCGTTATAAAATCTAAATATTTCAATGAAAAAAACCGCACTATTCGCAATCTTTATCCTCTCGCTTTTTGCTTTTGTAGCTTGCAAAAGATCGGATATTATTCCCCAAGAGGAATCTCTCAATATATCCGCGGAAATTCCTGATTCCGGAATTACTATTGATATTACTGAAAAAAATAATCAAGCCATTTTTGCCAATCCGGGAGACGTGGTTTTGGTAGTACTCAAAGGAGAAAAAAAAGCGCTCACGCAGTGGTCTTTTCGAGAGCCAACAGCCGGCGGATTCCTAAGCCTTAAAGAACACACGGTAATCAGCGAGCAAGATTTAAGATTAAAGGCTGATGAATATCTCTCCGAATGGAAAATAAAAATAATCAAGCCGGGGGTGTTCACATTGCGTTTTAATCTGGAAGATCCGCTTAAGCCAAAAATTCCAAAGCAAGCATTTAAAGTAAAAATCATAAGTGGGGAAAAACTTGAAGAACTCTCGGGAATACTGCTTGATGTTCCAAAAGAAAATGACATAATCGCAGGGAAAGAAGTGAATATAATCGGATACGCCAAGAATTCCGCAGAATATAACGGCTTAGTATATTACCAGCTCACTGATGAAAAAAATGCGATAATCCAAGAGGGAGATGTGCAAACTTTATCTGGTTCTGCCGGATTTGGCTATTTTGAAAAGAAAATTCTTCTAAAAAAAATCCAAAAAACAAAAGGAACTCTTAAAGTATACCAATTAAGCGTAAAAGATAAATCTGAACTTAATCCAACGACAGTTAATATACAACTTCAATAGCATTTAAAAGGCTTGAAAATAATGCACAAATCAGGCTTTTTTTATTTGGAAAAAAATGCTACAATACCCATATCTTTACACTTAACAAAAATAAAATATGTCAATAAAAATAGCTATTAATGGGTTTGGCCGCATAGGCAGAGCGGCCTTTAAGGCCACGCTTAACAAAAAAAATATAGAGGTTGTGGCCATTAACGATCTTATGGATCCGAAAACATTGGCGCATCTCCTGAAATACGATACCGTCTACGGCATATACCAAAAGAATATCTCAATTGAGAACAACAATCTCATGGTAGATGCGAAATTATTTCCTGTATACGCCCAGAGGGATCCCGCAAAGCTTCCATGGGCAAAGCTCAAGGTTGACGTTGTTCTAGAATGCACGGGCTTTTTTACGAACAAAGACACGGCGTCGGGGCACATTAAGGGAGGAGCTAAAAAAGTAATCATCTCGGCTCCCGCAAAAGACGAAATGACGCAGACGCTTGTCTTGGGTACGGAAGAAACAAAAAAGAATATTGCCCAAAAGAAATCCGACAATATCATATCCAACGCTTCCTGCACAACCAACTGCATATCTCCTGTCATTCAAGTTCTGGAAAGTGAATTTGGCATTGAAAAAGCCATGATGACCACAGTGCACTCATATACCGCCGACCAGACGCTGGTTGACGGGCCGCATAAAGATTTGCGAAGAGCGCGCGCTGCCACCCAAAATATCATTCCCACATCAACAGGAGCCGCCATAGCAACCACAAAGGTGGTTCCAAGCCTCAAAAATCTTTTTGACGGCATATCCATACGGGTTCCTACGCCATGCGTATCATTATCCGACATAACATGCGTTTTAAAAAAGAATACGACCGTTGAAGAAATCAATAATACATTCAAAAAAGCTACAAAGCTTCCCCTGTACAAAGATATACTTGATGTTACCGATATACCCCTTGTTTCGTCCGACTACATAGGGTCGCCCTATTCTGCTATTGTTGACACGGAGTTTACAAAAGTTGTCGGAGGCAATTTAGTGAAAATCCTTGCATGGTACGATAATGAATGGGGATACAGCCTGCGGCTTGTGGAAATGGCTGAATCAATAGCCAAATCAACGCGATAATGAAGGCAATCAACCGCGATACATTCAAGCACATAGCCGTTTCTTTCTTGCTGTTTATTTTTATGGAAATGGCGACGCAATCCGTAATTACGGGTATGACCATCGTTATTACTTTAGGATTTCTTAAAGAGGCGCTTGATCAATTGAAAAAAAATAAAAATACATATTTAGAATCCTTAACGGACATGGTCGCAAACGCCGCCGGTATTCTCATGGGCTATTGCGCATATATAATTTTTTTACAATGAAATTGCGAACGCTTAAAGAAATAAAAAAGCTAAAGGGAAAAAAAGTTATTCTTAGAATTAACTGCGATGTTACTCTTGACAATACAAGAAAACTTCAAAAAGGCGAAGATGCTCGCATTATCATGTCACTTCCCACAATACAATATCTTATTAAAAGAAAAGCAATCGTAATTATTATTGCCCATATGGGAAGGCCAAAAGGGGAAAAAGATAAAAAATTTTCTCTCACTCCCATAGCGCAAAGGCTATCGTCCCTTCTTAAGAAAAAAATAAAAAAAATCAATGCGACTACAGGACATTCGGTTGAAACCGCCATAAAAAATGCGAAAGAAGGCGATATAATAATGCTTGAAAATGCGCGTTTTTACCCGGAGGAAGAAAAAAATAACGCGTCTTTTGCCCATAAACTTGCGCGCTTGGGCGATATTTATGTCAACGACGCCTTTTCTAATTCTCACAGAAAGCATGCCTCAATGGTTGCCATAACCTCCTATCTGCCAAGCTATGCCGGATTACTTCTTGAAAAAGAAGTGAGCATGCTCAGCAATGTCGTAACAAAAGCGAAAAAACCCATTGCCGTTATTTTGGGTGGAGCAAAGATTTCAACAAAGCTCGGGCTTATTAGCATATTCGAAAAAACCGCCGACTATATTCTTTTAGGCGGAGCGATTGCCAATGCCGCCCTTGAGGCATCTGGAATATCTATAGGCCGATCCCTCACTGAACATGATATGATTTCAACGATAAAAAAAGTTATCATAAAATCAAAAAAAATATATCTTCCCATAGATTGCATATGCGCGGAAAAAATATCCACAAACGCGAAATTCCGAGTTTGTAAAATTCAAGATATCAGGCCAAATGAATATATTCTTGACATAGGTCCTCAAACCGCGCAAGAGTATTCGCTTATTTTAAAAAAATCAAAAACAATAATTTGGAACGGCCCGCTCGGTATGATAGAATACAAGAACTTCAGCAAAGGAACAAAAAAGGTGTTTCAGATAGTATCGCGGTCGCAATCAAGAATAATCATCGGGGGAGGCGACACGCTCAAAGGAATCTCGCATTTTATAAACAATGCTAAAAAAAATATATTTTTATCAAGCGGGGGAGGAGCTATGTTGCAATTTTTAGAAAATGAAAATCTTCCCGCGCTACTGCCTTTAAAAAAATAATTCATAACATATAGCATATGGCGGAAATACAAACATCACAACATAAAAAATGGGTCCACCCTTTTTTTGGCATCGCACTCATAGCTCTTTCGATATATCTCATTGCGCTTACAAGAAACGCGTGGAAAACAAACGACTATATCGGCAAATCAACCGAATCCCCGCACACAATTACTATGAGCGGAAAAGGCAAGGCGTATGCCATACCCGATATTGCGCAGGTGTCTCTCGGCCTTAAAACCGAAAAATCCAGCGTAACCGAGGCGCAAGTTGAAAATACAAAAAAAATAAACGCCCTGCACGCGGAGCTCCAAAAACTAGATATTCCAAAAAAAGACATAACCACGACGCAATATAACGTATATCCAGTATATGATTGGGCCAATAACAGGCAAAACTTAAGAGCGTATAGCGTTGATCAGAATATTTCCTTAAAAATTCGCGACTTTGAAAAAATCCCAAAAGTATTAAAGCTTATCGGCGAGCTTGGGCTTAATCAGGTTGGCGGCTTGTCTTTTGATGTGGAAAATATTGATATATTTGAACAAGAAGCCAGAACCAACGCCCTAAAAGACGCCAAGGAAAAAGCAAAGGCGCTTGCGAAAGAGGCAGAAGTAAAGCTCGGACGCGTTATTTCATTTTCCGAAAACAATTCCGTTCCGCCACCGTATATGCCATATTACAAGAGCTATGCGATGGAAGCGGGCGTGCAGGCTGACATCCCCGCGCCCACGATACAGCCAGGAAACCAAGAAATCACCGTGCAAGTAACCATATCGTACGAAATTCTATAAAATGAATATAATTGCTATTGTATGAAACATTCCATTACATCAATTTCGGCTCGCGAAATAATCGATTCAAGGGGAAACCCCACTGTTGAGGCGAAAGTTATAATTGAAAAAAAATTTAAAGGCACAGCATCGGTCCCTTCCGGCGCGTCAACAGGAATCCACGAAGCCAGCGAGCTAAGGGATAACGACAAAAAAAGATATAACGGCAAAGGCGTTCTTCGCGCGGTAAAAAATGTCAATACGATTATTGCCAAAAAAATTGCCGGGAAAAATTTTTCATCACTCAACGAAATTGACGGCGTTCTTATCGCGCTTGACGGAACAAAAAATAAATCGCGTCTTGGGGCAAACGCGATTCTCTCTGTTTCAATGGCATGCGCACGCGCGTTTGCAAACGAAAAAAAACTCCCTCTCTACGCGTACCTGCGAAAAACATTTTTTTTGAATGTGCGCGGATGGAAAATGCCAAGGTGCATGATGAACATAATGAATGGAGGAGCGCACGCAAACGTTAGCACTGATTTTCAAGAATATATGATATTGCCGCAATTTAAAAGCGTAGCAAGGCAAGTCCAATGCGGATCGGAAATATTTCATTCGTTAAAAAATATTATCGCTTCAAAAAAACTGCCGACAACCGTTGGAGATGAGGGCGGATTTGCTCTTCGAGCGAAAAACAATGAAGAGCCCCTGCAACTTATATCAAAGGCGATTGAGATCGCTGGCTACAATTCGCAAACAGTTAAATTCGGGCTGGATGTGGCATCTTCAGAGTTTTATTCAAACGGAAAGTATATCCTCAAAACCGAAGGCTCAAAAAATACAAGCGAAAAGATGACAAACTATTATAAAAATTTAATAATAAAATATCCTGTAGTTTCAATTGAAGACGCTCTTGCGGAAGATGACTGGGAAGGCTGGCATTATCTTACAAAAATACTTGGAAAAAAAATATACTTGATAGGAGATGATCTTTTTGTAACAAATATTGAAAGGCTCAAGAGGGGAATAAAACAAAATATCGCGAACGCGATACTCATAAAAATAAACCAAATCGGAACAATCACAGAGACAATAGATACAATCCTTGAGGCAAAAAAATATTTATACGCCCTTGCAATTTCACACCGCTCGGGAGAAACAACCGATGATTTTATTTCAGATCTTACGATAGCATCCGGAGCCGAATTCATCAAAACAGGATCGCTGTGCCGAGGAGAAAGAACAGCGAAATATAACAGGCTTATGGAAATTGAGGAAGAGGTTACATAAAAAGATTCTTATGGTTAAAAAAAGTGTCATAAAAAAAATTGAACCCTTAGTACTGCTTATTATTGACGGATGGGGGATAGCGCCAAAGGGACCAGGAAATGCCATTGGTTTGGCAAAAACGCCAAATATTAACCGCTTAATCCGAAAATATCCCAATACCCGCCTCCACGCGTCAGGCCGATATGTTGGCCTGCCCGCTGATCAAGTTGGAAATTCAGAAGCCGGACATATGAACATAGGCGCGGGAAGAGTTGTTGAACAAGACGCTGTTAAAATAGGCCGCGCCATAAACCAAGGATCATTTTTCAGGAACCCAATTTTTATTACCGCATTAAAACACATAAAAAAATATAATTCCAACCTGCACCTTATAGGACTTTTATCCGACGGGCAAAGCGCCCATTCGGATCCCGACCATCTTCTTGCGCTTCTCACGTTTGCGAAAATGAACAACGTAAAAAATGTCTACCTTCATTTATTTTTAGACGGCAGGGATTCAACCACCCACTCAAGCCTAAAGCTTGTCGAGGCGCTTGAACGCAGCTTTAAAGACGAAAAAATCGCGACTCTCATGGGCCGTTTTTACGCCATGGACAGGAAAAAAAATTGGAAAAGAACGGAGCTTGCCTATAACACCATGATCTTGGGGCGTGGAAAAAGAGCAAAAAGCCCTCAGGCGGCGATTACCGAGAGTTACAATCGCGGCGAAACGGACGAATTTGTTCCGCCCTACACTATCACAAAAAATGGAAAACCCGTAGCTATTATCAAGGATAATGACGCTATAATTTTTTTTAACCTCCGGTCGGACAGGGCCCGCCAAATAACAAAAATATTTGTGCAGAAAAATTTTGAAAAAATGAATAAGCATTCGTTTAAAAGAAAAAAAATCCTTCATAATATTATTTTTGCGGCTATGACGAATTTCGGCCCCGATTTGGGAAACGTGCTAACCGCGTATCCCAACGACCCCATAGCGGACACTCTTCCAATGCTTCTTGCTTCATACAAACAAATATATATTACGGAGGCGGAAAAATACGCGCACATGACGTATTTTATCAATGGCGGATATCCCGACCCCGTAGCCAATGAGGTTCGGGTAAGAATACCGTCACCGGACGTAAAATTCTACGCAACAACTACCAAAATGTCAGTAGGCCGCGTCAATAAACGAGCGATACAAAGCCTTGACACATATAACTTTGTTGCATTAAACTTCTCGGGTCCGGATATGATTGGACATACGGGCGATCTTAACGCGTCAATAAAGGCGGTGGAATTCGTTGACGCGTGCGTAGGCAAACTCGAAAAAGAAATTTTAAAAAGAAATGGAATACTTATAATAACCGCAGATCATGGAAATGCGGAAGTAATGATACACCCTAAAACCCAAGAAATCTGCACAATGCATACAAGCAATTTCGTGCCATTTATTTTAGTTTCCCGTAAATTATTCAAGCTTAAGAAAAAACCAGGATTGCTCTCTGATATATGTCCCACTATTTTGGAATTATTCAACATTCAACGGCCAAATGTGATTACGGGAAAAAGCCTAATACTATAAAAAACAATGAATACTAAAAAACCGGTGCTTCTTATAATCTATGACGGATGGGGCGTTGCACAGCCAACGCATGGGAATGCCATTACCCAGGCGAAAAAACCTTTTTTTGACGCCGCCACATCAACATATCCAACAGCCACCCTGCAGGCTTCCGGAGAAGTTGTGGGTCTTGTGTGGGGCGACATGGGAAACTCCGAGGTCGGGCATCTCACCATGGGTTCCGGAAGAATTATTTATCAAAGCCTTGCGAGAATAAATAAAAATATCATTGATGGAGATTTTTTTTCCAATCAAGCATTTATTGATTGCGAGAATCATATTAAAAAAAATAATTCCTCCCTCCATCTTGTAGGACTCGTGTCAAATGGGGGGGTGCACAGCCATCAGGACCATCTGTACGCCTTGCTTGATTTCTGCAAAAAAAAATCTATAAAAAATGTTTTTATTCACGCCATTTTGGACGGAAGAGATACCGTAAAGGACGGCGGGTTGGATTTTATAAAATCATTGCAGACAAAGATAAAAGAATTAGGCGTTGGAGCTATTGCTACTATATGCGGAAGATTCTATGCCATGGATCGCGATAATCATTGGGAGAGGATCGAAAAAGCATACAATGTCATGGTTGAAGGCAAGTCCGAATATACGGCAAAAGATCCTTTGGAAGCAATAGTTCTTTCATATTCGAAAGAAATCTACGATGAAGAATTCAATCCAACCGTCATAACAAACAATGGAAAACCCCTAAAAACAATACAAGAAAATGACGCGGTAATTTTTTTTAATTTCCGCCCTGATCGCGCTCGGCAACTGACGCAAGCGTTCGCGCTTCCGGGATTTGAAAAATTTAGCAGAAAAAAATATTTAAAAAATCTATTATTTGTGTCGTTTACGCAATATGACAAAAATTTTCCGGTTGAAATCGCTTTCCCTCCTATTACAACCAATAAAACACTCGCGGAAATTTTATCAGAAAATGGGCTTGCGCAACTTCATATTGCAGAAACAGAAAAATATGCTCATATAACATATTTTTTTAATGGCGGCATTGAATCTCCGTTTAAAAATGAAGATAGGGTGCTTGTCGCCTCTCCCCTTGTTATGAACTACGATGAAAAGCCCGAGATGAGCGCCTATGAAATTACCCAGAGATGCTTAAAAAAAATAGCCGCCAATAAATATGACTTTATTGTTGTAAATTTTGCAAACGCAGATATGGTTGGGCATACTGGAAATCTTGAAGCTACCATCAAAGCGGTTCATGTGATTGATGAGTGCACGGAAAAACTTGTCCAATCTATTCTTTCCAAGGATGGAGTTGCGCTTATCACGGCGGACCATGGCAACGCGGAAGAGATGATAAACTTGCAAAACGGAGAAACAATGAAAGAGCACACGAATAATCCGATACCCTTTATCCTTATTGGAAAAAAATGGGAGGGAAAAGAATTTGATCTTACGCAAAAATTACCCCCGCAAGAACTCCATACTATCAAACCATCAGGAATGCTCGCGGATATTGCCCCGACCATTCTGACTATTTTCAATATTTCTGTTCCCAAAGAAATGATGGGGAAATCTTTTATTTCTCCAAATTGATTTTTATTGGAATCTCCTGTATACTATTGACATGAAAACTGCAAAAATATACAGGCTATTAGAAATTATTCCTGGCGCTTTAGTGTGGATTACCATACTTACCAGTATAATTCTTTCCTTATTTAAGCCTCTGTGGGCTGTGTATTTTATTATTATCTTTGATATATATTGGCTTCTGCGCATCATGTATCTTCTCGTCTACATGCTATACTCTTGGAACAAATACAGGGCGACTCTAAAAATCGACTGGCTAAAAAAACTTAAAAATACGCATCCTGACTGGCAGGAATATTATCATCTTATTTTTTTTCCGGTATATAATGAAACGAAAGAGATTATTGAAGAAGCATTCGAAAGCTTAAAGCAAACGCATTATCCGCTTGATACATGCATTATCGTGTTAACCGGAGAAGAGCGCGGAGGAAAAAAAGAATTTTTGGAAAAATCCCAATACATTGAAAAAAAATACGGAAATTGTTTCAAAAAAATATTCATAAACATGCATCCCGCCAACCTGCAAGATGAACTCCCCGGGAAAGGATCAAATCTTCATCATGCGGGAAAAGAAGTAAAAAAACTTATTGATGAATGGAAACTCGATTATTCAAAAATTATCGTATCCACTTTTGACATCGATACGCGTCCACACAAAGAATATTTTGGATGCCTGACGTATGCTTATGCAAGCCAAAAAGATCCCACAAAAGCAAGCTATCAGCCAATCGCTTTATACAATAACAATGTTTGGCAGTCAAACGCGATTATACGGCTTGTGGCAAGCTCAACGACATTTTGGCTTTTAACCGATCTTGCGAGGCCGGAGAGGCTCTATACATTTTCATCGCATAGCATGAGCTTTAAAGCGCTCGTTGATGTTGGATTTTGGGACAAAACAATAGTCACGGAAGATTCAAAAATATTCTTGCAGTGCTTCGTCAAATACGGAGGAGAGTACAGGGTTATTCCTCTTTTTATGCCCGTATATATGAATACGGTTGAAGTTGGAAAATTTTGGAAAAGCCTCAATAACCAGTATAAACAGATGCGAAGATGGGCATGGGGCGTGGAGCATTTTCCATGGATGATGATTCATTTTTTCTGGGATAAAAACGTTCAGCCTATTCCTTTTCGAAAAAAAATCCACCACCTCTGGAACTTGCTGGAAGGGACTTATTCATGGGCGACTGCTCCATTTATCATTTACATAGTCGGCCACCTTCCTCTGTGGGTGGCTATGACGCAAGAAAAAAATATGACTGTTTTTCAAAATGCTCCTTATATACTTTCCTACCTGATGCGCGCGTCGCTTATCGGAATCATTGCAATAGCAATAATGTATAGCCTTATGCTTCCGCCTAAGCCCAAAGATGCCCCTGTGTACCAATATATAACAATAGCCCTCCAATGGCTTTTAATCCCTTTCACCCTTGTCTTATTCGGATCTATTCCGGCAACCGATGCCCAAACACGCCTTATGCTTGGAGGAAAATATAGATTGGGATTTTGGGTTACTGAAAAAATCCCATCAAAAAATAAAACGTAAAGACATGAATACACCTCTTGTAACAATACTTATCGTCACATGGAATTCAATGAATTATCTTTATGATTGCCTCCAGTCGCTTTCGCGCCAAACATTCAAAAATTTTTCAATAATTATAATTGATAACGGCTCATCGGATGGCACCGTTGAATATGTGAGAAACAATTATCCAACCGTTTCAGTGCTTCAAAATTTTAAAAATATGGGCTTTAGCTATGCCAATAATCAAGGCATCAAGCTTGCGAAAAGTTCATATGTGCTCGCGCTCAATCCAGACATTATTGTAAATGATGATTTTCTTGAACAGATTATTCGATGCGCAGACAAACATCCAAATGCCGGGAGCATATGCGGAAAGCTGTTTAAGCTTTCAAGCTCGCGAATAGACCCGGAAATTTCCGGAAAAGGACTGCGAACGCCCATTAAATCCAACATACTAGATACTGCCGGTCTCATATTGCTCAAAAGCAGAAAAGCGCTCAATAGGGGAGAAGGGGATAATGATAAAGAAAATTACCAAAAAGAAATTCAGGTATTTGGAGCATCGGGATGTTGCGCGCTTTACAGAAAAAATGCGCTTCAAGATGTTGTGATATTTAATGAATATTTCGACGAGGATTTTTTTACTTATAAGGAAGATGTTGACCTCGCGTGGAGATTGCGCCTCTACGGCTGGGAATCATGGTATACTCCGGGGGCGGTTGGATATCATTATAGGGGGTTTTCCTCTTCAAAAGAAAAAACAACAAAAAAAATAATTGAATCCAGACAAAAGGTTTCAAAAGCTATACGCTCGCTCTCTTTTATAAACCATCACCTTATGATCGTAAAAAATGAGCTTTTGTCGCAATTTTTCATAAATTTTTTTCCTATATTTTTTTATGAGCTTCGCGTCTTTTTGTATATCCTCTTCTTTGAATCATTTCAAATAAAAAATCTTAATAATATCATTACAAATATACCAAAAATGATGAGGAAAAGAAAAATAATTATGTCATCAAAAAAACTAAACGCCAAAGAAATGAGGCAATGGTTCCAATAACTTCTATGGACGTATCAATTATTATTTTAAATTACAAACAAAAAGGTCTTGTAAAACAATGTGTGAAAGGCATACTGCAGTCGCACATTAATGTTTCATATGAAATAATAGTCGTTGACAACCACTCTCATGACGGGTGCATAGAGATGTTACGAGAGATATTCCCCCAAGTCATAACTCTTGCTTCAGAAAAAAACAAAGGATTTGCATATGGAAACAATCTTGGAATTCAAAAATCCCGTGGAAAATATATTGTCATAATAAATCCCGATATAGCGTTTACCGATAATGTGATAAAAAATATGATCGCGTATATGGAAAAAAATAAAAACGCGGGTATTGTCGCCCCAAAGCTCATAAATCCGGACGGAACGATACAGTACTCTTGCAGGAGATTTCCAAAAATATTTACCCCGATTTTAAGAAGGACTTTTTTAGGAAATTTTTCTTTCGCGAAAAAATGGCTCAATGCCTACCTCATGGAAGACTGGGACCACAACTCAAATAAAAAAGTTGACTGGATATTTGGAGCGATATTTATGATTAGAAAAGAGTTTCTTAAAAAAGTGGGGCTTTTTGATGAACGATTTTTTTTATATTTTGAAGACTGCGATTTATGCCGGCGTTTTTGGGAAAAAAATTATGAAGTATGGTATCTCGCGGATATCGAGCTTACGCATTATCACCAAAGGCTTTCAGGCCAAAAGAACGGAATCTTATCAATATTTGACAAGGCCACGCGCATTCACATCGCATCGGCAATTAAATATTTTGCTAAATACCTTGGAACCTCTTCGCCAAGACACGACAAGGCCTAGACAAGATTGCGAAATTATTTTAAAGTAAGATTACTCCATTTCTAAAAATGTATGTTGATAAAAAAAATAGGAATAGATCTAGGAACCACAAACACACTGGTGTATGTTCCAAAAAGGGGAATTATCATCAACGAACCATCCGTTGTGGCGATTTCTGTTATAGATAAAAAAATATTAACCGTTGGAAATGAAGCGAAAGAAATGCTCGGCAAAACCCCGGAGACTATCATTGCCTCTCGTCCGCTGAAAGATGGAGTAATAGCTGATTACAAGACCACTGCGGCAATGTTGCGATATTTCATCAATAAGGCCTTGGGAGGAATACATTTGTTTCGTCCGGAAGTTATGGTAGCGGTTCCCGCGGGAATAACTTCCACTGAACGCAGGGCGGTTATTGACGCGACCATTGCCGCAGGAGCGAAAGCGGCATACATCATTAAAGAGCCCATAGTCGCGGCTATTGGCGCCGACATACCCATTGGAAGCCCCTCCGGACACATGATTATAGATATCGGCGGAGGCACTGCTGAAATGGCGATTATTTCTCTGGGAGGAATAGTCGCTTCAACTTCCGTAAGAATTGGGGGAAATAAATTTGACTATGCCATAATAGAATATATCAGAAAAAAATATAATCTTGCCATAGGAGAAAGCACATCAGAGCGGGCAAAGATTGATATCGGCTCCGCGCTTTTTCTTGAAGAGAAGCTCTTGAAAGATATTAAGGGAAGAGATATGATTGCCGGCCTTCCGCGCACCGTAAGCATCACCTCCGACGATATAACCGAAGCGCTTCAAAATGAGCTGGAAGGAATAGTAACCGCGGTAAAAGATCTCCTGCAAAAAGCGCCGCCGGAGCTTGCTGCTGATATTATTGATAAAGGAATTATACTTTCCGGAGGAACAAGCCAGCTTCGCAATATTGATCAGCTCATTTCGCGCGCAACAGGCGTGCCGGTATATGTTGCAGAAGATCCAATGCTCTGCGTCGCGAAAGGCACGGGCATAGCGCTTGAAAACTTAGAAAGCTATAAAAGAAGTATACTTGCAATGAGATAATATATTTGATAGACAAGAGCTAAGATTTTTGTTATAATAAAAGAAATAAGAAAACAAATATGGGCGTACAATGGGATATTATTGGACACGAAAACCCAAAAAAATATCTGGAGAATTCCCTTATTTCAAAGACTCTCCACCATTCTTATATTTTTCTAGGGCCAAAAGGAGTAGGCAAGGAAAAAATAGCGAGGCGATATATAAAATCCATACTTTGTTCTTCAAAAAATTCCGCTATTCCCTGCGCATTGTGCGTAAGTTGCAAATACTTCGACCAAAGCATGCATCCTGATTTTTTTGAAATTTCCCTTCAGCCGGCAGAGCAGGAGGAGAAGAAAAAAAATATAAGCATTGAACAAGTAAAAGAAGCTCAAAAAAATCTCAACACTCGTCCTCTTATAAGCGCGTACAGGGGTCTTATAGTTGACAACGCCGAAAGCTTGAGCGAAAAAGCCTCAAACGCGCTTTTAAAAACATTGGAAGAGCCCGCGGAAAATACCATTATTTTTTTAATCACCACATCATTGAGAACGATATTGCCTACTATACAGTCAAGAAGCCATATTATCTATTTTTATGGCATTGCTCAAAATACAATCTATGAATATCTTCTTGAAAAAGGCGTATCACGTGATAATGCGAAGCTTTTTTCCTCTCTTTCGTGCGGAATACCAAGCATTGCCATGCAATACCTTAAAGATTCCAATAAGTATGAGGATTATAAAAACAGCTTCATGCACTGCCTTGAGTCTATAACAATGCCTACCTATAAAAAAATAATCCTGTGCCAAAAAATATTCCAAAAAAGAAAAAATTTTATTGAGTCAGGAGAAACCGCGCGCGCGTTACTTGATATATGGTTAAAGGCAATACATGACATTATGCACGCGAAGCTTTCACCAGATGAGACGCCGGGCAATTTTTTCGCTCTCAATGAGATACAACGCATAAGCGAAAAAATATCTAATAAAAAAATAGTAAGTATTTTTAAGAATATAATAACCGCAAAGAAACTCATAGAAGAAAACACGCATCCGGCAATGGTGTATGAAAATTTTTTATTGAAAATTTAAATAAAAAAATATGAAAAAGAAAATACTTTTTATAACACTTATCATTTCGTCAATAATCTTGAGCGGATGCGGAGTCAAACTTAAAAAAACTCAGTCTCCCGTGCTTTCCGGCGTATTTAAATCTTTTGACAGGGGAGAAGTATGGCAACATAAAGTAGTTCTTGCGGTTCCGGGAGGGGTTTCAAACATTAAAGACGCTCATATTAAGATAATGAGGGTAGATCCGCAGGATAATAACGCTATTTATCTCGGCACCGAGAATAGAGGACTTTTTTATTCTTATAATGGAGGCGAATATTGGCAACAGCCAACACAGTTGAATTCAGGAAAAGTGAACGATATCGCCATTGATCCAAGGAATAAATGTATTATTTATGCCGCGTACGGAAATAAAGTGGTAAAATCTACTGACTGCAACCGCTCTTGGTTTGACGCATATATTGACCCGAGGCCAAAAAACGTAACAAGCATAGCAATAGACAACTTTAATCCCTTGAATATTTACATATCAACCGATTTTGGAGAGATAATAAAAAGCGTTGATGGCGCAAACACGTGGACAACGGTAAACAGATTCAGCAAGTCGGCTACGCAAGTAATCGTAAACACAAACAGCACAAATATTTTATACGCGGTAGTACTCGACCAGGGAATTTTTAGATCCGACGACGGAGGCATTAGCTGGAATAGCGTTTCAGAAAGCATAAAGAAAAATAAGGGGATATTTACAAACCAAAGGCTCGCGTTTGACAACTCCGTGGGAGACGGAGTCTATGGCATAAGCAAGTATGGCATCATACGAAGCGATGACGGCGGACAAAACTGGGAAATTCTCAATCTTATTACTCCGCCCCTAAGCACGGATATTTATTCTTTTGCTATAAATCCTAAAAACGCAAAACAGATATATTACGGAACCGCGTCAACGCTGTACAGGTCAAACGACAGGGGAGTCAACTGGAATGTTAAAAAACTTCCTTCATCCTCGGCCGCGTCATATATACTCATTGATACCGTCAATCCTTCAATCCTGTACCTTGGAGCAAAAAAACTTGAAGAAAAAAAATAATTTTAATATATTATATGAATCAATTTATAGAAAAATACAAAAATGAATTTGAAAATGCCTTTGAATTCCTGAAAAAAGAAGTATCCTCTCTTCGCATCGGACGCGCCAGCCCCGCGTTAGTTGAAAATATCCATATAGACGCGTACGGCGTTAAAACGCCGATAGTACAACTCGCGTCCATCGCTTCTCCGGACGCTCGTTCCATTACCATACAGCCATGGGACAAATCAGTTATAAAACACATAGAAAAAGGAATAATCGAGGCGAATATTGGAATTAACCCGGTAAATGAAGGCAATATAATAAGAATTACCATGCCTCACCTCACGCAAGAAGATAGGGAAAAACTTGTAAAAATTCTTCTGCAAAAGGCGGAGCAAAGCAAGATAAAAATACGGCTTGTCCGCGATAAAGTCCGAGAAGATATTCTAAAGGCTGAAAAAAATAAAGAAATAACCCAAGATGACAAGTACGATTTTCTCAAAGAAATAGATGAATTTACAAAAAAACAAAATGATACTATCGAACAATTCAGCGAAAATAAAGAAAAAGAAATAATGACGATTTAAATTTTCCATTATGCTATTAGCTTTCATAGTTTTTGTCGTAATCTTAGGGCTTTTGGTTTTTATCCATGAGCTTGGGCATTTTGTTACTGCCAAAAAATCCGGCGTTAAAGTGGAAGAATTCGGATTCGGCCTTCCTCCGAGAATTTTTGGCATTTATAAGGATAAAAAATTAAACACATGGCGCAAGGTCGGAGTAAAGACGCATATAACGCCGGAAACGATTTATTCTCTCAATTGGATCCCATTGGGCGGGTTTGTGAAAATAAAAGGAGAGCAGGGAGAAAACGCGCATGACACCGACAGCTTCGGCAGTAAAAGCATTTCAAGAAGAATACTCATTATCTCCGCGGGAGTTATTATGAATATTTTCCTTGCGGTTTTCCTATTTTTTATAGGATATATTATTGGAATGCCAAGAGAAATCGACAGCTCAATTAACTCGCGCTTCGCAAAGGTAAAAAATGAGGAAATAATAATTACCGCGGTGTTTGACGGCCTTCCGGCAAAAGAAAAAGGCATTATGCCCGGAGATATAATAAAAACGATTGACAATAATGCATTTTCTGCCATAGAAGAGGTGCAAAAGTACATGCAAGAGAAGAAAAACACGGCGATAACTCTCCAGATAAAACGTGCTGATAAAATAAAAATATTCACTCTTGTCCCTACAATTTTACAAGAAACGAAAAAGTCCGGAATCGGTGTGGGGCTAGCGGCTGTAGGCACAGTATCGTATCCATGGTATTACTCAATCTTTGAAGCAATAAAAACAACTTTTTTCTTTATAAAGGAAATTCTTATCGCGTTTTACAATTTAATAAAAAATCTCATATTCACTCGCAGTGTTTCCGTTGAATTGTCAGGACCGGTTGGCATTGCCGTTATGACAGGGGAGGTTACCCGCCTTGGCTTTATTTATATCTTGCAATTTGCGGCTCTTCTCTCTATTAATCTCGCGATTATCAATTTTATGCCGTTTCCCGCGCTGGACGGAGGAAGGGTGCTATTCCTTATCATAGAAAAACTGCGCGGCAAGGCGATAAACGCGAGGATTGAATCCCTTATACACAGCATAGGGCTGTATGTTTTGCTTTTATTGGTAGTTGTTGTAACATATAAAGATATCTTGAAATTTTCTGATAAATTTAAAAGCCTTTGGAGTTCGCTATTCGGATAATTTTTGAAACGAAAATGATTATACCGCTTCCGGACAATATGCCGATACATTTTGTGAACTTCATACGCCAGCTTGGCTACGCTTCGTTCATGCACTCCAAAACAGGGCAGATAAATTTCCAAAAAAGGCTTTCGCAAGATGTGTATCCGAGATTTCATATCTATATAGACGAGAGAAACGGAAAAAAATTAATAAACTTGCATCTTGACCAAAAAAAACCAACATATATTCAGGGACAAGCTCATATGGCTGAATACGATAGTGAGATTCTTCACCAAGAAAAAATAAAAATTGAAAAGGCGATAGCGGATATAATGAAAAAACCAACGCGAGAAGAAGAAAAACAAAAAAACCACAAAGAAGGTTTTTTTTCACGTTTATTTAATACAAAAAAAGACACCTAAATATATGCTCTATTCCCATATATTCGGAAAAACGAAAAAAACTTCAAAAGAATTTGATTCCGCCAACGCTACTCTTTTAATAAAGGCGGGATTTGTTGACCAAACCATGGCCGGAGTGTATAGCTTTCTCCCGCTTGGCAAGAGAGTGCTTTCTAAAATAGAAAATATCATTCGGGAAGAAATGGATACCGTATCATCAGAGCTTCTTATGCCTTCAATAACTCCAAAAGCCCTATGGGAGCAGACTGGAAGAATCAATACGGTAAGCGTTCTCATGAAAGCCATTGCGGCTAATCCCGTGTCGCTGGATGTGAATGATGCTGAATATATTTTAAATCCTACGCACGAAGAAATAGTTACTCCTTTGGCGAAAAAATATAACGCGAGTTATAAAGATTTTCCATTTTCCGTCTACCAAATACAAACAAAATTCAGAAACGAGCCAAGGGCAAAATCGGGGCTTCTGCGATGCAGGGAGTTTAGGATGAAGGACCTCTACAGCTTCCATACAAGTGAAGAGGGTTTGGAATTGTATTATGAAAAAGTAAAAAAAATTTACTTGAGGGTATTCGAGAGGTTTGAATTGAGAAATGACACGGTTATCGCGCTTGCTTCGGGAGGTGATTTTACCGAAAAATTTTCCCACGAATTCCAAACTCGATGCGAGGCCGGCGAAGACACTATTTTTTACGCCAAAAAAGCTAAGATTGCGTTTAATAAAGAGGTAGCGCCAAGCCGTGCTCCAGAAATAAACGATTCCAATGAAAAAGAATTGCCAATGCAAAAAGTTCAAGGCAAGGGTATAATCGGCGTTGACGCTCTTGCTAAATTCCTAAAAATTCCAGTTGAAAAAACCACAAAAACGATTATTTTTGAAAATGAAAAAGGAGAGATAATCGCCGCCGCCGTAAGGGGCAATTATGAAATTAACTTGGAAAAACTTAAAAAAGTTTCGCACAGCAAAAACCTTGTCCTTGCCTCTAGCCAGATAATAAAAAAAGTTACAAAAGCGAAAATAGGCTACGCTGGAATACTCCATCTTCCCAATGAAATAAAAATATATATGGATGACTCAATAAAGGGAAGAAAAAATTTTGAGTGCGGCGCCAATAAAACAAACTACCACGCCATACATGTAAACTTTGGCAGAGATCTTGCCGAACCCAAAGATTTCTACGACATAAAGACCGCGCGGACGGGAGACAGCTATCCGCCCAATAATGAAGAGTATGAAATCTTTAAGGCATGTGAAGTTGGAAATATTTTTCCCTTGGACACAAAATTTACTCAAGCTTTTGATTATACGTTTACCAATGAACTTGGTAAAAAGCTTCCCATATATATGGGAAGCTACGGCATTGGATCAACAAGGGTTATGGGGGTAATAGTTGAAAAATTCCACGATGACAAGGGAATTATCTGGCCAAAATCTGTAACGCCATTCCACGCCCATCTTATAGCGCTAGGCGACTCGCAATCTTTCAAAAAAGCGCAGGAACTGCATGAAAAGCTAGAAACGGACGGAATTGAAATTTTATTTGATGATCGGCCTAACGTTTCCGCGGGTGAAAAATTTTCTGACGCTGATCTTATTGGCATACCATGGAGAATAGTTATTTCAAAAAAAACTGCTGATAAAATAGAAATAAAGAAAAGATCGGAGAAGTCCGCGAAGCTTGTTTCGATTCTGGAGGGAATAAAGATAATAAAGAAAGACTACAATGTTTAAAAAGTTATTTAAAAGAATCTCAAGAGATATAGCAATAGATCTTGGAACATCAAACACAAGAGTCTATATCCGTGAAAAGGGAGTAGTGATAAACGAGGCATCAATTGTGGCTCTCAATAATAAAACAGGACAAATCCTCGAAGTTGGGCGAGAAGCTTTAAAAATGCTAGGAAAAACTCCGCCTCATATTCAAATAATACAGCCGCTCGTTGACGGAGTAATATCGGATTTTGAAATCACGGAAAAAATGCTAAAATATTTCTTTGAAAAAATAACCAAAGAAAATTTTTTGTATTCGCCAAGGCCGAGAGTTGTCATTGGCATTCCCCTTGACGTCACGGAAGTTGAAAAAAAAGCGGTTGAAGACGCCGTGCTCTCCGCCGGCGCGCGAGAAGTATACCTTGTGGAAAATGTCGTGGCGGCCGCCGTTGGCGCCCGCATGCCCATACAAGACGCGTCAGGCAATATGATTGTAAGCTTGGGTGGAGGAGTTACAGAAATAGCGGTTATATCGCTCTCCGGCGTAGTGGCGTGGAAATCCCTTCGTGTCGCAGGCAATGAATTGGATCAAGATATTATTTCAAATATGCGAAATGAATTTAATCTTCTCGTGGGTGAAAAGGTGTCGGAAAAAATAAAAATTGAATACTCAAACCTTAAAGAATCTCTGCCTGATAAAAAAATACCCTCTCATCTTAAAATCCGCGGAAGAGACCTTGTTTCAGGACTCCCGAGCGAAGTGCCGATAACTCCAGATGAAATTGCCGTGTTTTTAAACAGATCAATATCAACTATTGTCGACGGCGTTAAATCCACGCTTGAAATCACGCCGCCGGAACTTATCGCGGATATCTACCAAAGGGGATTGGCGCTTGTGGGCGGAGGAGCTCTGCTTAAAGGTCTTGATGAAATAATTTCAAAAAATGTAAAAGTTCCGGTTAAAATAATCGATGATCCGCTCACATGTTCCGTACGGGGGATGGGAATTATTCTTGAGGATGAAAAACTTCTGCGCGAAGTAATGATTCCCACGACACAACAAGACGAAAGAAAAGGATTTATGAAATACTAATCTTTTGCGATATGAAATTCAATCTTTTCAAACGAAGATCGGCTATTTTTATTATTATCGGGATATCCATAATCGCGCTTCATTTTCTCAATATATTAAATCCTGTTGAAAATTTTATTATAAAAATTTCGTCTCCTCTTCAATACCCATTATATTCCGCCGGAGTATTCATACATCGCCTCAATCCCTTTGTTAAAAATAATGAAAACCTTGAACAAAAAAATAAAGGACTCAAAGAAGAAAATCAAAAACTTCTTATTGAGAATCTCGCCCTTAAAACAAGAATTGATCAAATGAAGATACTTGAAGAGCAAACAAAATATCTTGAATCAAAAAATCTCAATTTTTTAACTGCAAGAATAATAAGTAAAGACATCTTTCACCAATATGATTTTCTTACCGTGGATAAAGGAAAAAAAGATGGCATTGTGATAAATCTTCCCGTAGTTGTAAACCAAGGCATTATTATAGGAAAAGTTATAAAAGTTGATGAGCAAAGCGCAAAAATAATTCTTCTTACAAACCCTCATAATCAAACAGCGGCTACATTTGAGAATGAAAGCAAAACAATGGGCGTAGTCTCGGGCGACTATGGCTTGAGTATGAAAATGGATCTTGTCCCCCAAGAAAAAACAATTGAAATAAATGAAAAAATCATAACCTCGGGGCTGGAAGAATTCATTCCAAAAGGATTAATTATAGGAGAGGTGACAAGAATTGAAAAAGAAGAACACGGCTTCTTTCAAACCGCTTATTTGAGATCGCTCGTTTCCTATAACAATATTTATTTTGTATCAATATTAAAGACCAATGAATTATAAAATAATTTTAAAAAAAATATTTCAGTTATTCTTTCTATTTATTCTTGGAGTTGTGCAGATAAGTTTTATATCATCGCTTCCAAAACCCATTTCATACATCCATCTGCCATTACTTTTTATAGTAATATCCATAACCATACTCATGCAGTTTCATCAAGCGCTCGTGCTTTCGCTTATCACGGGGTTTATGATGGGAATAATTTCATATCAAAGATTTGGTATTGACATATTAATACTTCTTACAATCTCCGTGTTCGCGCATATTATCTTTAATAATATCTTTACCAATGTTTCAATATATTCTTTCGTAATCATAGGAATTTTTTCTTTTATCTTGAATTATTTTATGAGCTGGGGTCTCGCGTGGATATACTACGCGCTGAAGATATTTCCCTACAGCATAAATGATTTTTTTAATGTAAAAATATTTTTTCAATATATGTCTGTAAATTTCGCGCTTCTTTTTATCGCGTATATTTTTTATAAAAAAATTCATAACACAAAATTATTTAAAATATAGATTTTCATGAAAAAAGATAAAGACCCGTTTACATTTTATAATGCTCCAACAAAAATTTTTGTCGAAAAAAACGATAATGCGCCATCCGACGAAGGAAATTTTCTCCCTCAAAAAAAAAACGGAGAACATCTGGGAGCTACAATACATGCTCGAAAAATTACAATATGGCAGATTATCTTATTTTTTGGCATAGCGGTTATCCTTTCAAGGCTTACCTATCTTCAAATAATAAAAGGGGATTCTTTTCGCGCGCTCTCTGAAGAAAACAGAATTAGAATCCTTGAAATAAAAGCAAACCGCGGGATCATAATGGACAGAAATAAAAAAATATTGGTTAAAAACGAGCCGAATCTATTGCTTGAGCTCATTCCAGTTGATATGCCAAAAGACCAAGCGGGCAAGGATAGGCTTATGGGTGTTGCTTCAAGTATTTCAGGAAAATCATTAAGTGAGATTGTAAGCCTCATTAAAGATGCCAATGAGTTTTCTTATGAGCCTATCATAGTAAGTGAAAATATAACTCACGAACAAGCAATTCGCATAAGGATCGAAAGCTATGGAGTTCAAGGAATGAGCCTGGGAATAGATACTCGCCGCGAATACAACATCAATAATACAATGAGCCTCTCCCATATACTTGGATACCTTGGGAGAATAGGAAAAAGCGAGCTTGAAAACAAGGCTACAAACGGGTATAATTCAACAGACTCCATGGGCAAGGTTGGACTTGAGGCTCAGTATGAAAATATTTTGAAAGGAAAAAAAGGGAAAGAACAAATAGAGGTTGATTCTTTTGGCAGAAGAAAACAAAAGCTTGCGTATGTTGAGCCGCAGTCCGGAGATAATCTTATTCTTACCATAGATTATAATATTCAAAAAAAACTTGAGGACGCGCTTGCGCTGGGATTAAAAAAAAATAACAAAAAGAAAGGTTCGGCTATAGCGATAGATCCGAGAACGGGTGAAATACTGGCAATGGTAAGCCTTCCATCTTTTAATAATAATATTTTTTCAAAAGGAATCTCTGAAGTGGAATTTGAGGCGCTTCTCAAAGATCCAAACAATCCTCTTTTTAACAGAAGCATAAAAGGCCTCTACCCTTCAGGATCAACCATAAAACCTATTATTGCTTTAGCGGCGCTTGAAGAGGGGATAGTGAATCGCTGGACAAGCGTCTCAAGCGTCGGCGGAATTAAGGTGAGCAAATGGTTTTTTCCAGATTGGAAAGCGGGCGGACATGGCCCTACAAATATTACAAAGGCTATTGCCGAGTCCGTAAACACGTATTTTTATTTCATAGGAGGAGGGTATGAAAACTTTAAGGGATTGGGCGTAGAAAAAATTGCAAAGTACGCAAGCCTTGCCGGAGCGGGAAAAGCCACGGGCATAGATTTGCCGGGCGAAGAGGAGGGGCTTTTGCCGAATGAAGAATGGAAAGAAAAAACAAAAAATGAAGCATGGTATATCGGAGACACCTATCATATGGCTATTGGGCAGGGCGATATGCTTGTTACGCCCCTGCAGGTAGCTCAATGGACAGCCATGATCTCCAATGGAGGATCGCTGTACACGCCACACCTCATAAGAAGCGTAACAAGAAAAGAAGGCGTTGTTGTACAAAAAATAAATCCGACAAAAATACATGGCAATATATTTTTAAGCGATAATATAAAAATCATACAAGAAGGCATGCGCGAAACAATACGCGCGGGAAGTGCGGGAAGACTCATCGATTTGCCCATAAAAGTGGCGGGAAAAACAGGAACCGCGCAATGGTCAACAAAAAACGAGGATCACGCATGGTTTACGAGCTTCGCGCCGTATGAAAATCCAACTATTGCGCTTACCATTCTCATTGAAGAAGGAGGGGAAGGAAGCAGCGTAGCTGTTCCGGTTTCAAAAGATTTTTACCAATGGTGGTCATCGTATGACGGATCCGAGGAAAATGTGGATAAGCCCGATATTGACAAATAACTACAATATAGTATCTTATATCCTATATATTCATTAACACTCAATAAAAATATTTAGATAAGTCTATGAAATATTATATATCGAAAGAAGGTCTTGAAAAACTTAAGAATGAACTTTATTCATTAAAAAACGTAAAAAGAAAAGAGATTATTGAAAGAATCCGAAACGCGAAGGAACTTGGCGATCTTTCAGAAAATGCCGAATATGCCGAGGCAAAAGACGAACAGAGCTTTATTGAGGGAAAAATCTTGGAGATTGAAAACTTTATCAACAAGGCTGTCATTATCGATGAAAATTCAAGGTCTTCCGACACCGTAACAGTGGGAACGACGGTAAAAATTCAATGCGAAGGAGAAAAAGACCACAAAGAATATACCATTGTCGGATCGAATGAAGCGAATCCTCGCGAAGGCAAAATTTCCAATGAGTCTCCGTTTGGAAAGGCGTTTCTTGGAAAAAAAATAGGAGAGAAGGTTGAAGTGCAAATTCCAAAAGGAAAAATTATTTGCGAGATAATGGAAATTGTAAATAGATAAAATATATCTTCGGCGGCCGTGAAATAAAATTATCTTTAAAAAGACAGATACTATTCTGTCTTTTTAAAATATACAATTTTGACTTATCGCGTTGATTTTAGTACAATTATATAAAATATAATAATAAAAACCTATGCAAGAATCAGTCAAAAATGAACACGAAATAAGGTTAGAAAAATTGCAGAAACTCCGCAAGCTCAATATCCATGCTTATCCAGAAAAATATCAAAGAACGCACTTGGCATGCGATGCCGTCAAACTTGAGATTGGAACGAAAAAAATAAAAATCGCTGGCAGGATTATTACAAAAAGAAGCATGGGAAAAATCGCTTTTTCACACATACTGGATGATTCGGGAAAAATGCAAATAGTATTGCAAGAAGGCCGTCTCGCCAAAGAAAAATTTGATATTTTTAACGACATTATTGACGCCGGAGACTTTATCGGCGCAAGAGGAGAGATCTTTAAGACAAAAAAAGGGGAAATATCTTTGCTTGCCTCTGATTTTACAATATTATCAAAAGCTCTCCGTCCGCTTCCGGAAAAATGGCACGGTCTCAAAGACATTGAGACGCGATACAGGCAGAGATATCTTGACATACTCTCAAATGAAGGAATAAAAAACGTTTTTATATTTCGCAGCAATTTTATCAAGACATTGCGTGAATTTTATTGGAATCAAGGCTTTATCGAGCTTGAGACTCCAATCCTTGCCAATACGGCCTCGGGAGCGCTTGCCAAACCCTTTAAAACGCACCACAATGCCCTGGGCATCGATTTGTACCTTCGAATATCCGTTGGGGAGTTGTGGCAAAAAATGGCGCTTATTGGAGGTTTTGAGAAAACCTTTGAGTTGGGCCGAGTTTTTAGAAATGAAGGAATGGACCCGTCGCATTTGCAGGAATTTACCGCGGTTGAGCACTATGTAGCATATTGGAATTATAAAGACAATATGAAATTTACAGAAGAAATGTTCGTTTATCTTTTAAACAAGCTCTTCGGAACACTAAAGATACAAATAAAAAATCAAAATGGAGAGCTCAAAGAAGTAGACTTCGCCCCTCCGTGGAAAAAAGCAAGCTTTAGAGATGTCATAAAAAAAGATTCCGGCATTGATATAGAAAAATACGCCGACAAAAAAGAACTTATTGATGAATTAAAAAAGAAAAAATTATACGATAAAGAAATGGATCGTCTCGGACTTGGAAACCTCATTGACGCTCTCTATAAAAAAGTATCAAGAGAAAAAATCATCCAACCGACATTTCTCATCCACCATCCCATAGACGTATCTCCTCTCGCGCGAAAAAATGATAAAAATCCGCGCGTCGTAGACCGCTTCCAGCTCCTCGTAAACGGCTGGGAAATCGTGAATGCGTATTCGGAGCTCATTGATCCGCTGGATCAAAAAGAAAGATTTAAGGAACAGGCGCAAGCGAAGGCCAAAGGCGATGAAGAAGCGCACGGAGAAGACAAAGACTTTATCACAGCCCTTGAGCACGGAGCGCCTCCTATGTCGGGGTGGGGGATGGGGATAGACAGGATGGTCGCGCTGTTAACGCATCAAGAAAACTTGAGAGATGTCGTTCTTTTCCCGGCGCTAAGGCCCGAAAGCGAATAACAACATCTCCATGAAGAAGATAATGGTTTTTGGAACTTTTGACAAGCTGCATACGGGGCATCTTTACCTTTTTGAACAAGCGAAAAAATACGGAGACTATTTGATTGCCGTTATCGCGCGGGATGTTACCGTCAAAAAAGTGAAAAAAAAACTTCCGCGAGAAAACGAAAATGTTCGGCTTGAAAATGTAAAAAAAGCTAAAAATATCAACGAAGCGGTATTGGGCGGCGCGGGCAATAAATACGATGTTATTCGAAAATATATGCCCCAGATAATATGCCTTGGCTATGACCAAAAATTTTTTACAAAAAACATATCAAAAGAATTTCCGGATATAAAAATTTATAGGATGGGAGCGTACAAGCCACAAATATATAAATCATCATTATTGGAAAACGTATGATAGACATAAAAAAACTCCGCGAACAACCCGAAGTGTTTAAGAAATCTTCGCTTGCGAAAAACGTGAATGTTGATATAGACGAAATATTGCGGCTTGACTCGGAAAATAAAAAAAATCTAAGTTTGATAAATGAGCTTCGAGCAAAGCTCAAATCCCACTCAAAGAAAAAACCCGCCCAGGAAGAAATCGAAGATTTAAAAAAATTAAGCGTTGATATCAAACAAAAAGAAGCAGAGCAGAAATCTCTTCAAAAAAAACTCGACAATCTCCTCTATACAATTCCAAATCTCTCAACGCAAGATACTCCGATAGGAAAAAACGAAAAGGAAAATATCGTTATAAAAAAAAATGGAGAAAAGCCGAAATTTGATTTTAAGCCAAAAGAGCATTGGGAGCTTGGAGAAAATCTTCAAATAATAGATATTGAGCGAGCGGCAAAAGTTTCCGGAACCCGCTTTGCCTACCTCAAGGGAGAGCTAGCGCTTTTGCAATTCGCACTTATCCAGCACGCACTCAATTCGGCAACTGACGAAAAAACCATAAAAAAAATTTTAAAAACCGCCAAGCTCAATGTCTCATCCAAGCCATTCACTCCGATTATTCCTCCGGCGCTTATAAAACCTGAAACAATGCATAAAATGGCGCGGCTAGAGCCAAAAGAAGAGCGCTACCACATTCCAAGCGATGATCTCTATCTTGTTG
>Ga0209541_10001826_pt1 | contig 41566 bp, 41 predicted proteins | sample RifCSPlowO2_01_FD_184027 | JGI IMG/M metagenome (GOLD analysis project Ga0209541, IMG submission 184027) | Groundwater microbial communities from Rifle, Colorado - Rifle CSP2_plank lowO2_0.1 (SPAdes) (version 2) | ecosystem: Environmental > Aquatic > Deep subsurface > Groundwater | place...
AGTCAAAACGTTCGCTCGTAGATTAACACAGATTATTAATATAAAAACAATGGATTATTGATTAACAATTATATATTTGTGAGCCGAGCATTTACGCGAGATTAATTATTATAATCCACAACGAGCGTGGATGCGAGTTAAGCGAACGCAATTATGTGTTTAATAAGTCAATCAAAGTAGGATTTTCAAAGCAAATCCTTTAATAAAGAAACATTTATAAATTAAAAAAGTTTAATCTGGGTATGCATAATAAAAGAGGTTCAACTCTGGAGCTTCTCCCGTTTTTTGTAGCAGCAGTGATTGTAACAGTTATTGTTATTATCGGATTTTCAAGGGGATGGGAGAATTTTCTTCCGTGGCTATTCAAGGCAAATAATGTAGATGCTGTTGTCAGAGAATGCAACTTAGCATGCACAAGTGAAAATGTTTATGGATTTTGCACGCAGGAAAGAGCATTAAAAGCTCCTGAGTTGGCAGCAGTTGGAGTAAAAGGCACATGTGATAGTTTTTCAAAAGGTCAAGATTCTACGGGTAACTCTATAAAAGATAAGGGTGGTGAGGAGATAACGCAAACGGAACTTGCTAAGTATAATTTAGCTTCTTGTCCAAGCATTAGTTGTGCATAATGAGATTTGTCAATTATTATTAATCGGTTTTTACCCAAAATATTTAAATCGTTTTCTCTTTGTCATTATATGGATTATGCTTTTCCGCAAAAAAGAATAAAAAAGAAGTTCAAAAAGAAAGAGAAAAAAAAGCATCCGTACAAAATCGGGGGGAAAGGGAGAACACAGGAGAGATAATTTGCCTGCTTGGATAGAATTTGTCTGCCAAGGCAGAATTAATTAACAGGATAATTAATGCAGAAAAACTTTAACCTGGTTTGATTGTCATCCCTTGGAACTTAACTTATGGTTATTTATCATTAACCCATTTCTTTTTTTCTTGCAGCGAGAAACAATTATAAATGCGAGGACACCTGCGGTTTCCTTCGCTTAACCTTCCCTTCTAAAACTTTATTAATGTCATATCATATTTTATTTTATGTTTGGGGTGATATTTTTATCTGTATTGGCATTAATCTGGATTGTCTTTGCAGTAATTCAGGATTTGAAAACAAGGGAGATTGCAAACTGGCTGAATTTTTCCCTGATTATTTTTGCGCTTGGCTTCAGGTTTTTTTATTCGCTGTTTTTCAGGGAAGGAAATTTTGCATTTTTTCTTCAGGGAGTTATAGGGTTTGGAATTTTTTTAGTGCTTGGAAATCTGCTGTATTATTGCAGGATATTTGCAGGAGGAGATGCAAAGCTGATGATGGCACTGGGAAGCATAATTCCGCTTTCTGAAAGTTTCCTGATGAACGCGAAAATTTGTGCATTTTTTTTAATTGCATTTCTTGCAGCAGGTGCAATTTATGGCTTGTCAGCAAGTTTTTTTCTTGGTTTCAGGAACTTCACAGCATTCAACAGAGAATTTAAAAAAAATCTAAAAAAAAGCAGGAAAATAATCCTGGCTGTGATGGGCGGGGGATTGCTCATAATGCTTTTTGGCTTTTTTGAGGTCATATTATTTCCAATCGGGGTTCTGATGTTTTTGTTTCCTTGTCTTTATGTTTATGCAAAATCAATTGACAATGCGTGCATGGTAAAAAAAATCAGTGCAGGAAATTTAAGAGAAGGGGACTGGCTTTACAAGGATTTGAAGCTTGGAAACAGGATTATAAAAGCAAAATGGGACGGCTTGAGCAAAGAAGAAATAAATGCAATAAGAAAAAAACACAGGTATGCTGTCATAAGGCAGGGAATAGCTTTTTCTCCTGTTTTTCTGGCAGGTTTTCTGGCAGTTTTATTCATCTATCTGATAAAGCCGGAATTATTTGACATTTTTCTCTCTCTTTTTTAAGGTTTTTAGGGAATTGAATTTGTTGAGTAAGTGATTATTGTTTAAATTGTCTCACTCTGCTCCTGACTTCACTTGCTTGCTGATTACATCGTGAAATCACTCGCTTTTGCTCTGCTCACGCCTTGACTTCCGATTAATATATAAATTTGTTAAGTCAAAACGTTCGCTCGTAGATTAACACAGATTATTAATATAAAAACAATGGATTATTGATTAACAATTATATATTTGTGAGCCGAGCATTTACGCGAAACTAATTATTATAATCCACAACGAGCGTGGATGCGAGTTAAGCGAATACAATTATATGTTTAATAAGTCAATCAAAATAGGATTTTTAAACAAAGCCTAGGGAATTCTTCTTGGTAGCCGGATTTTTTCTTTTATTTTTTCTGTTTTTGGCTTTTTAGTTTTTTCAGGTTCTTCCAGAATTAACTTCTGCATTTCTTCAAGCTCTTCTGGTGTCATTGCACGCCTTTTTGAGTTTGCGTTTTCATTGTTGTAAACAGGGAAAATGCTTATCACAGAATGCCCGAAGAGATTTGCTATGGTTGTTCCAAGTTTTTTCGGCTTGAGTTTTTTTTCAAGCTTTTTGGAAATCTTGTTTACAAATGGGGAGAGTGATTTTGGAATGCCTTTTTTGAACTGCGCGTGTTCTTTTGGGATTATCAGGACATGGCCTTTTGAAATCGGGTTTATTTCAAGAACTGCGACAGCATTGTTTTTTTCATCTATCCTGTATGATTCTGCCTCTCCTGAAATTATAGAACAAAAAATGCATTTGTTTTCCTTGGTAAGATTATTCATGCTGTTTTTGCTGACAAAATTCTCAAGCTCGTCAGGATTCATGGAAAGTATCTGCTGTCGTGCGTCTTCTCTTTTGTCTTCAGGAAAATTTGAATCTATCCGGCTGATTATCTGGTTTCTTATCTGTTCTGCCTGTTCTTCGGATAACATTTATCTGCAAAACTTACAATTCTTTTTAATTTCTTTTAATTCATGGGACATAAAATCCATTTTCATGGCATATCTTCCCACAAAATATGCTCCGGAAATTAATACTGCTATATCTAATTCTACTGGGCGATGTATCACTTTAAGAATTTTCAGTAAAAAATAAGCGATTAATAAACCTAATGAAGCATATGCAAGCCAGTCCCAAGGGGATAATTTTATCATATTTTTATATGAGGAAACCGATTAATAAGATTTTCTATATTATTTATCCGAAGGTTTTTCTTATATCTATGGTTTGGACAGAATTAACTTCTTTTATTTTTCCGAGTTTATTTTCCAGTTCTTCAAGTTCTTTTTCTTCTGGCCATGCAAAAATGGCGATTAACGCATTCAAGCCGAATGCTATTGGCTCAATTTCAAACCTGCAGTTTTTTCCGCTGTTTTTTGTTATGACTGCTTCTGCCTGTTTTTCTATTTTTTTCAAATCAGCACTTGGTGAACTTGGCATGATTTTTATTTTTACTCCTGCTGTTCCCATAATTTAATCTGACAAAATCGGTTTATAAGGTTTCTTGTTTTTACAACAATACTTAAAAACTTCAGAAATTTTTTTCAAAAATGATTGGGAACTACGAGAGAATTCTTGAAAAGATATCCAAGAGTTCAGGCCTGGAAAAAGAGGAAGTTGAAAGAAAAATTGAGGCAAAACGGGCAAAACTTTCGGGGCTGATAAGCAAGGAAGGAGCTGCCCAGATTATTGCTGCCGAATTGGGAATAAATTTTGACAATGAAAAACTCAAGATAGAGGAACTTCTTCCGGGGATGAGGAAGGTGAATGTTGTCGGGAAAGTGATACGTTTATTTCCTGTAAGAAGCTTTGTAAGAAACGGGAAAGAAGGGAAGGTTGCAAATCTTTTAATTGCAGATGAAACATCAAACACAAAGGTTGTGCTCTGGGACACTAATCACATCTCCTTAATTGAAAACAAGGCGGTTTCAGAGGGAGTAGTTGTGGAAATTTTCAATGCGAATGTAAGAGATAATGAAATTCATCTGGGAAGTTTTTCAGGATTTAAACTTAGCAGCGAGAATCTTGCTGATGTGAAAACAGAAAGAGTTGTCAGGGAGAAAAACATTTCTTCTTTTAAAATTTCAGACAATGCAAAAGCGAGAGCATTCATAGTCCAGGTTTTTGAGCCGAGGTTCTTTGACGTGTGCATAGAATGCAAGAAGAAAGTCAGCATGGAAGGAGAGAGTTTTGTATGTGCAGAGCACGGGAAAGTTGCCTGCGAAAAGAGGGCGGTTTTGAGCATAATAATAGACGACGGAACAGAAAGCATACGCTCTGTTATTTTTCATGATTTCTTGGAAAAATTGGGAATTACAGATGTTGAAAATGATTTTGCAGGAAAGAAAACTGGTTTGCTGGGAAAAGAAATGTTTTTTTCAGGGAATGTGAGAAACAACAAGTTTTTCAACAACCCCGAGTTCATAATAGACAACATAGAGGAGATTAATCTGGATAATTTAATTGAGAAACTGGAGAAGAGTTAGAAAATTATAGATTCATTTATTGAAATGTTTGTTCTAAGATACTTTGCAAAATTTATAAGCGTTCCTGCTGTTATTCCTATATGCTGCTAAAAACTCATCTTATTATAACTTTGTTCTTTGTGCTTGTTTTTGTTTCAGAAGCAACCAATAAAACCGAATTTGTTATTATTGCACTGCTTTCAACTTTAATTCCTGACATAGACACAAGATTTTCCAGGATAGGAAAGAGCAAACTCTTAAGGATATTCCAGTTTTTTGTCAGGCACAGAGGAATAATTCATAGTTTTACTTTTGCAGGATTATTAACTTTAATTTTTGCACTTGTCTTTCCTGCTATTGCATTTCCTTTTTTTCTTGGATATTCTCTGCATTTGCTTGCAGATACTCTTACTATTAAGGGAATAAGATGGTTTTATCCTGCGAGGAGAGTTTATTCGTGGAGAGTGAAAACCGGAGGAAAAACAGAGATGATAATTTTTTTCTTTTTTTTAATGCTTGACATATATTATCTCTTCAATTTCGTAGTATAATGCAAGATATATCTGATATCTGAATAATCTTTATAAACACGGGTATTCTGGGTTTTTTATGGTCAGGGAAGAGGATGTTGAGAAGATTAAGGAAGCTGTTTCTGGGGAAAATGGGAAAGATGAATCAAAGAATGAGCCGAAGCTTACAGACCTGCCAGGAGTAGGGCCTGCTGTTGCTGCTAAAATTGAAGGAGCAGGAATTTATGATTTGATGGCTCTGGCTGTCATGGGTCCTGCAGAACTTTCAGACATTTCAGGAATGAGCCAGGCAGTTGCGAGAAAAGCAATACAGGCAGCAAGAAACATGCTTGAACTTGATTTTATGGACGGCGTGGAATATTCAAAGAAAAGAGACAATGTAATATTTATTTCAACAGGAAGCAAAAGCCTTAATGAACTTCTTGGGGGGAAAGGGGTTGAGAGCAGGTCTCTGACAGAAGCATTCGGAGCATACGGAAGCGGGAAAACGCAGTTAGGGCTTACCCTCGCTGTGAATGTTCAGCTGCCTCCTGAAAAAGGGGGAGCAAACGGAAAATGTGTTTTTATTGATACAGAGGGCACATTTCGCCCAGCAAGAATAAAACAGATTGCTGAAATAGCAGGAGCAAATCCCGAAAAGGTCTTAAAAAACATCTTTGTGGCTCGTGCCTTTAATTCAGACCACCAGATTCTGCTGCTGGAGAAAATTTCAGAAATGATAAGAAAAGGAGAACCGATAAAACTTCTGGTTATTGATTCTTTGACTGCTCATTTCAGGGCAGAGTTTGCAGGAAGGGGGCAACTTGCAGACAGGCAGCAGAAGCTGAACAGATATCTTCATAATTTAATAAGAATTGCAGAGAAGCACAATATCGCAGTTTATGTGACAAATCAGGTTATGTCAAATCCTGCACAAATGTTTGGGGACCCGACAACTCCTGTCGGAGGGAACATACTCGGGCATGCTTGTTTAACCGGAGATTCTTTGATACAGTTAGCAGATGGAAGAATAAAAGAAATAAGGGATATGAGACAGGAAGAGGTTATTTCAAATAGAATCAATAATCTGGAAATTGGGAAAGCAAAATCAGAATTTGTTTTTGTTAACCCTGGTGTAAAAAAAATTTATGAAATAAAGACAAATAGCCAGATAAAATGTTCAGCTCTTCATAGATTTTTTAGAGTTGAGGATTTTTCTGTAATTGAAAGAGAAGCTAAAGATTTGAAAGAGGGGGATTTTGTTATGCAAGTTGGAAGAGTAAAAATTGAAGGAGAAGAGCAAAAATTGCTGTTAATTAACATTAAAAAAATAGGAAAAATTTCCGAAGAAGATGCAGGAAAAATAAAAGAGGAATTAGGAAAAGAAAAAATAACAAGAAAGGAAATATGCAGGAAAATAGGAATAACTCCAAGGCAGTTTAGACGAGTTTTAAACCAAAACTGGCCAACTAATGTTGAAACTTTGAATAAGTTAGGTGATTGCTTTTCAGGCAGATTGCAATTGCAAATTTTACCTGTTCAAACTTATAAGCATAGAGATTTATTTGTTCCAAGTTTCATGAATTCTCAACTTTCACAAATTTGTGGGTATTTTTTGGGTGATGGTAATTTTGAAGCAGGAGGACTAAGGTTTAGAGATGAAAGAATAGAAGTCATGCAACATTATAATTCCTTATTCAGAAATATTTTTAATATTGAAGGAAGTATAACGAAAATAAATAACAAAAATTGTTATAATTTGAATATAAATTCAAAAGAAATTGCTGATTTTTTTAGATTAGTAATTCCAAATATTTTTAATTATATCAGTAAAAGTAAGGACGATGTTGTTAGTTTATTTATTAAGGGTTTTATAGATGCTGAGGGGCATATTAATAAGAAGAGGGCTATGATAACTATTGCACAGAAAGAAAAAAGGGTATTAAGATACTTGCAATTATTTTTATTGAGGTTTGGAATAAGAAGCACAATTAAGTTTGACATAGGAAAAAAGAAAATTAGTATTTTAAGAATAAATGATAGGGATATCGGGGGCTTTTTAAGAATAGGGTTTACAGCTAAAGACAAGCAGGAAGTCTTTTTGAGTCAATTAAGGCATGTTAATGAAACTTATAAAAAAGAAATGATGCCTGTTAAAAGAAAAGAGATTTGGAATTTGTTGAAACAATCTGGAATTTTCCCTTCAAAAATAATAAAATCAAGGCCAGAAGTTTATCTATGGGTTAATAGAAAAGAACTTGAAAATGCTTTTAATGCTTTGATGAATAAAAAGATTAGAGACAGACAGATTAAACAAAAAATAGAATTCATATTTAAATTACTAAATTCTGATATCAGATTTGAGAAGATTAGAGAGATTAACATAAAAGATAATAATGGGGAATTATTCTATGATTTTTCTGTTCCAGAAACCAGAAATTATATTGCTAATGGGTTTGTTGTTCATAATTCAACATACAGATTATATTTGAGAAGAGGGAAAAAAGATTCCCGCGTAGCCAAGCTTATTGACTCACCAAATCTTCCTGACAATGAGACAGTTTTTTACCTGACAGATGCAGGAGTAAAAGACGAGTAATGCCCCCACGAAGATTTGAACTCCGATCACAACCTCCGCAAGGTTGCGTTCTATCCGTTGAACTATGGGAGCTATGATTATTTCCTGTCAGGAATACTATTAAAAGATATCGTGAACTCCCTCGTAAGAGTGTATGTCTTCCGGGGAAAACCAGAGCAGGATTTCGTGCTCTGCCTCTTTTTTGCTTCCTGAAGCGTGGATTAAATTTTTTACAGCTCTTTTGTTCATGTTTGCAAAATCAGGGGAGTCAATTGAAAAGTCCCCCCGGATAGTTCCGGGCTCTGCAAATGCAGGAACTGTCTGCCCTATTATTTTTCTCACCATTTTTATCGCGTGCAGACCTTCAACAACCATTTTCACTATCGGGCCTGAAGTCATGAAATCAATAAGCCAGTGCCTGACTTTCAGTCCGATTTCATACGGATTTTCTGTTCCGTAATCTTCTTTTAATGTTGACTGAATTTCAAATTCCTTGTAGCTTTTTATTGTGTTATTTCCAAGATTAGCAATCCATTCTTTGTCTTTCGGGTAATGCAAATCCATTTGTTTTTTTGTTGGAGAAGTCATTTGAAGCGCAACTATTTTCAGCCCCCGCATTTCAAATCTTCTTATCACTTCACCAATAAGATGTTTTTTCACTCCGTCCGGCTTAATTAAAACCAGTGTTCTTTCTTTTTCCATAATTAATCTCTGAAAAGAATGTTTTTAAATTTTTTTAATATTTTATCGTCGGCAATTTTCTGCCGATTTGCCTGTGACAATCTCTCTGACAGAGAAATATTTATAAACCCATCTTTCTTAAATAAAATTATTAAGTGAGTGTTTAAAAGAGAGATGATGAAAGAGAGATTGAAGAATATTGGGAAGAAAGAAATTTTGTTTGTATTGGGAGTTTTAATAATTGTAGGATTTTTGGCTTATGCTTTGGCTGCAATTGCATTGCATCCCCTTGAGCCTCTTACGGCGTTAAATGAGGATGTATATAATCTTTATAATTTTAGCCTAAATACTACTTATGGTCCAGATTATAATGTAACGCAAATTAATATTACTCTTCCGTCCGGATTTTTTTTCAAATATGATTCTAATGCAACAGAGATAGGACAGAATGCAACTTTTACAAATACTTCCAGTATTTTAACTTGGACAAATACAAGTTCCTGGTTAATGAATGGTTCAAAGAATAATGCAGATGTTGCATTTTGGTTTAATGCAACTACTACTAATCCGGGGGATTATAATATAACTGTTATAATTTTAAATACTACTGCTGCTGGAAAAAATAATGTCACTTATTTTAATATCTCTGTGTCAATTAATGATACAACTGCTCCTGATGTTTATATAGCAAATTTTTCCACTCTTACTCCAGGAGAGAACAAATCAGGAACAATAATATTAAATATCTCAATTGCTGATAATTTAGCATTAAGAAAAGTGTATTTTAATATTACAAACAGGTCTGGGACATATCAGCGGAATATAACATATGCTTCTAATACTAGTGCACGTGCTTGGAATGCCAGTTTTAATACAGTCAGTCTTGCTGATGGGGCATACAATATAACTATTTGGGCTAATGATTCTAATTCCAATATGAATAAGAGTGTTAACATTCCTATTGTGATTGATAATACCGCACCAACAGCAATTATCAGCTGCACACCGACTAAAGTATATACAGAGGAGACTGTAACATGCACTTGTTCTGCAAGTGATGCGACTTCAGGAGTTGATAGTAGTGCTATAAGTTATACTGCAAGTCCTTCAACTTCAAGTACAGGAACATTTACAACCAGTTGCAGTTATACTGACCGTGCAGGGAATGGCGGAGGCATTGTATCAACTACTTATACTGTTGAGCAAGTAAGCAGCGGAACAACAGGAACAACGGGCGGCGGACAAGTTACAGCACAAAAAACCCAGGTGGTAACTATAACTCCTGAAAGTGAGGTAAAATTATCTGCTTTTCAAGAAGAACTTGGAGTTGAAGAAATAAAGATTACAGTTACAGAAAAAGCACAAAATGTTAAGGTGACTGTTAAGAAATATGATAGCAAACCAGCAGAAGTTACAGTTGAAAAAACAGGAAAAGTTAATAAGTATCTGCAGATTGAAACAGAGAATTTAGGAAATAAATTGTCAAAAGCTGTCTTGACAGTTAAGGTAGAAAAATCTTGGTCATCAGATAATAGTGTAGATAAGGCCGATATTGTAGTATCCAAGTTTGATGAAACTGCCGAGAAATGGAATGAATTGTCAACATTATATAAGGAAGAGGATGATACCTACTATTATTATGAAGTTCAATTAACTTCTTTCAGTTATTTCGCTATTGGGGAAAAAGCTCTTGAGGGAGGAGTTCCTGCAGGAGAAGAAGAAGGTGAAGAAGCTCCTTTGCTTGGAGGAAACACCTTATGGCTTGGAGTAGTCATAGGGGTAATAGTTTTAATTGCAATAGTGGCAATGGTTATTCTTAAGAAAAGGAAGAAATAAATTTCTTGAGATATTTTCTATAAAGGAAAATAGTTAATATATAATCTGTCATCAGGTTAAACTTGTGATACTTAATATTGTTATGAGTTTACTTATTATAAGGCGATTGTCATTTTAATTTTTATGTTGGATGATTGTCAGCTAAAGGTGATAATAACAATCTTTTTAACTTCTTCTTGATTTTTTATTCTTATGGAAACAGATTGGTTTATAGCTGACTTGCACCTGCATTCAAGATTTTCGCAGGCATGCAGCAGAAACATTAGTTTTGAGAACTTGGTTAAGTGGGCTAAGATAAAAGGGCTTAATCTTCTCGGAACAGGGGACTTTACGCATCCGGCATGGCTTCAGGAGATAAAGGAGAAGCTGATTGAAAAAGAGGGCGAAGATAAAAAAGGATTTTATTATCTTGGTGATTTTCCATTTGTGATTTCCGGGGAAATTTCCCTGATGTATACTCAGGGAAGAGGAAGGAGGATACATCTTGTCTTGCTTGTTCCAAACATAGAAACAGCAGAGAAGATAAATTCTTATCTTGACACAAAGGGCAGAAGGGACTATGACGGAAGGCCGATTTTCAAAATTCCGTGCGATGTTTTTGTCAGGGACTTAATGTCTATTTCCAAAGATATAGAAATAATTCCTGCACATGTGTGGACTCCGTGGTTTGGAATTTTTGGAAGCATGTCAGGATTTGACAGCATCAAGGAGGCATTCAAGGAGCAAATAGAAAATGTTCATGCAATTGAAACGGGGATGTCTTCAGACCCTGAAATGAACTGGAGAATTAAGGAGTTAGAGAATAAGGCAATAGTGAGTTTTTCAGACAGTCATAGTTTCTGGCCTTTCAGGTTAGGAAGAGAGGCGACTATCTTCAAAAAGACAGATTCATACAAGGGAATTATAGAGCAGATAAGAACCAATAGTTTTATAGCTACAATTGAAACAGAGCCAGCTTATGGCAAATATCATTTTGACGGGCACAGAGTTTGCAACTTCTCGTCATCTCCTGAAAAAACCAGGGAACTTAAGGAAATCTGCCCTGTATGCAAGAGAAAACTTACTATCGGAGTTGAAAACAGGGTTGAGAAACTTGCCAGCAATCCTGTGGGCTTTAAATCAAAAAACGCAAAGCCCTTTTACAAGCTGCTTCCTCTGCATGAAGTAATAGCACTGGCTTTGGGAGAGAAACTTGAAGGCAAAAAGGTATGGAATGCTTACAACTCACTAATAGAAATATTCAGCAATGAATTTTACATTTTGCTCAACGCTTCCAGGGAAGAGTTGATGCGGGCGAATGTTGACAGCAACTTAATTGATTTAATTATCAGAAACAGGGAGCAGAAGATAAAAATCAAGCCAGGATATGACGGGGTTTACGGAGAGGCATTGTTAGGAGAGAAACAGGAGACCCTGATTTAATTATTTTAAGTTCATAATATACTCTTTCATGGTAGGATGGAAAGAAGTCGTGAAGTATTTTTCAAGCTCTTCGGGCTTAACCCATTTCAGTTCTTTTAAGTCCCCCGCAGGTTTCTCTTTGCCACTGACAGCTTCGCATAAATAATACACAGACAGAAAATTTCTGTTTTCAGGATAGGTTTTCGCAAAGATTACTCCAAGATTTTCAACATTCATTCCGGTTTCTTCTTTTATCTTTATCTTCAGTGTTTCTTCAAGTTCTGCATCTGTTTTTTCAGCTCTTCCTCCCGGGAAAACCCAGGTGAGTTCGTGGATATACGGGTCATTTTCCCTTCTTCCTATTAGTATCTTTTTTTTCTTGGTGTCAAAAATAACCCCAAGCAGGATGACAAAAAAACTATTTTTTTCAGGATTCCCTGTCGCCATAAAATTAGATTTGAGATATCCTATTTAAACTTTTTGCTCCACTTTTCTATAGTAAAATTCTATTTTCCTTTTATGCTGAAATCAATGCCTTTTTGCCTTGAAAGGACTTCAATGCAGGAAGCAGCCGCTTTAATGCGGTTGTCTGCCAATTTCGCGTCTTTATCCTCGCTTTTTATGGAATATCTTCCTGCAGAAATATACCTTATTTCCACCCCTTTTGCCCCTGTTAAAATCTCTTTTATCAGGTTTATTCCGTCGGGTTTCGTAGTTTTCATAAAAATTTCCTTTTTCAGAGAAATCTTCTTGGATTTCTGGTTTTTAAGGATGCCGAGTATTTTATCCGCGTCTTTTTTTTCCATCAGACATTCCAGTTTTTCCGGATTTTCTTTTATCTCCTGGACAAATTCATGCAACCTTCCCCCTTCTGTTATTTTTTTCAAGACCGGCTCAGAGTTCTCCCCCAATATGCTTTTGAAAATCTTGATATAGCTTTTTTCCTGCTTATCCAGTTCAATAATTTCTTTTTTTTCTTTCTGGGTAACGCGCCTTAGAGAAAGCTCCACATTTCCCTGCGGCGAAATTCTTAAAATTTTGCATACTACCCTTTTTTTCGGGACAACATAATCACGCAGGTTTCTTATTCTTCCCGGAGCAATCTCGCTTATTGTTATGCTCCCATCTATTTCTTTTCCTTTCCACGGGATTTTTACGAATACAACTGTTCCGACTATTTTTTCCACAGTGCATATAACAAGTTCATCCTGCTCCAGTTCCATAATTTAGAGAGAGAAAAAGAGGTTTTAAATCTTTACTACTTCTATTTCAAGATTTTTCCTTAAATTTTCTATAAAATCATTTTCCTTTTCTTTTTTTATCATGCAGCCAGCCGCAACCTCGTGTCCTCCTGCGTTCCCCCCTGTTTCCCTTATCGCTATGTCCAGTATTTCCCTCAAATTTCTCGTCGGTTCTCCGACACTTCTTATAGAGACCTTTATCTTATCCCCATAATAAGCCAGTGTTGTTATTATGGTTCCTTCTGCGTAGATAGAGGAGTTAGCCAGAATGCTTGCGATAGTTCCTATCATGGTGTCCTTTATGTTATTTTTTGCATTTATTATGACAAATCCTTTTCCCTCAATTTTTTCTGTTTCATAAACAAATTTCAGTCCAGACAAAATCAGCTGCCTGTATTTCATATGCATATATTCGGCTCTTTTTTTTGCTTCAGGAATTTCCATGCAGAAGCGTATAGCCAATTCGCTTTCTCCGAGCCGTGAGCAGGCATTGATAACCGCACTTAATTCTCTTGCATCCTCAAGTTTATTAAAAAACTTTATCAGAAAAATGTCCCCGATTATCTCCCTGTTTCTTGTCTTTGGGTTTCTAAGCATGATTGCAGTCACAAGCTTTGACATCTCTTCCTCGTTAAGTTCTATCAAGCTCTTGTATTTTCCCGCAGAGGAATTCAGCCCTGTCTCTCTCAATAATTCTGTAACCCCTGCTGTTTCTCCTGTAACTCCGGGGATATAGGGTTCAGTACAGTATTCAAGAGTTTTGTTCAGCGGGCGAGTAGACGGGTAAATCATCAGCCCTCTTTTCTTTTTTATGTCGCTGTCGTTTATTATTTCATTATTCAATTTGTCTATGTTTCTTTCCATTAAGTCCCCAATCATTCCGAGAGCTGCCAGTTTTGCAAGCTCCTTGTTTTTTATATCAAGTTCCTTGCAGAAGAGATAGGTTAGTCCAGAACTGCTAATTTTCTCTCTCTCATTTAATTCTGGATTGACAATCACGACATTTTCAGGGATTTCCTGTGTTATTTCATGATGGTCTATTATGAAAATTTCCTTTATCCCTGATTTTGCAATTTCATCCAGACATCCTGAAGCCAAATCCAGAAAAACAAATAACCTGTCTTTTGGCAGAGTTTCTATAAATCCGCTTTCAATCCTTTTTAGTATTTTTACTGAGAATTTCATGTCTAATCTTCCCAAAGCCCTCATCATTATAACAGCAGAGGTTATTCCGTCAGTGTCAAAGTGGCTTATTATGCCGACTTCTCTGCTTTCTGATTTTTCTAGGAATTTTCCAACTGCGGACTTTATGTCCAATTCCAAAGAATTCGTCCCTCTTTTCATTTTAAGTAGAAACTGACTATTTTTTATTGAAGTATAATTTTGCAACCCGGAGTTTTGCAGCAATCCTTTCCCTTTCCCTCATTGCTCTTTTGTCCTGCTTATTTGCATCAAAGTGCGCTCTTATTTTGCCAAGTTTTTCTTCTATGTTTTTTAAATCAGGGTTGTTGTATTTTTCCTTTTCCTTGAGTATCCTTGATATTTTCTTATTGTGCTCTCCGGGGTGAATATTTTCCTGCCTTAGTTTCTCCCCTATTTTTTCAGAAGTCAGCCCCGACTCTGCCAGTTCAAGCACCTTTTTTTCAAATTCTCCCTGGCTTAGTTTTTTTGACTTCTCTTCATTTTCTTCTCTTTTCAGCTCTTTGGCAGATTTTCCGGATTTTTTTCTCGGCATCCTGATAAAAATTAAAATACCCTTTTAAATTTTGCTGTAAGCAAAATTTATTCAATCTCCCCGGTTTTTCTGCGAAGGAGGTTGCACTATAATTATTTAAATCTTGTTTGCCTGAATTTAGAATGGGCAAAACTATAGGGATAATTTCCCTGAAAGGGGGTGTTGGAAAGACCTCTGTAACTGCTGCTTCTGATTTCAAAAAGAGAGTTCTGTTAGTTGACGGAAGTTTGTCAAATCCTACATTAGGAATGCACCTGAAAGTTCTTGCTCCTGAAATAACTCTCAATCATGTTCTTTGCAGGGACGTAAATGCATGTGATGCGGTGTGCAAACTTGACAAATTTGATTTAATTCCCTCCTCTTTTTCTGCAAGAATAAATGCCAGTCCCTTGGGATTAAAAGATAAACTCAAATCATTGAAAAAAAGATATGACATGATTATCCTGGATTCCTCGCCTTTGCTGAATGAAGAGACACTGGCAGTTATGCTGGCTTCAGACAGCATTCTTGTGGTAACAACTCCCGATATTCCGACACTTGCAACAACAATGAAGGCAGTAAAAACAGCCAAGCAGAGAGGAGTTCCGATAAACGGAATTATTCTAAATAAGGTTCACAACAGGAATTTTGAATTGTCAATAGAAGATGTGGAAAAAACCGCAGATGTTCCTGTAGTTGCTGTTATTCCGTATGACATAAACTCTCTTAGGGCGCTGTCTGAATTTACTCCTTCCACTTCTTTTAAGCCAAATTCAGAATCAAGCCAGGAATACAGAAAACTTGCAGCAACACTTATAGGAGAGAAATACAGGCCATTCAGATGGAGAGAGATTTTCAGGATAAATCCGACAAGGCAGGAAATCAACAGGGAGATATTTTACGAGAGGGTGTTTGGATAAACTTATAAATAAAATTTAGTTCTAATTTCTTATAGCCCCGTAGTCTAGCGGTCAAATTCTATTGTGCTATAAAAGGTACTTAGAAGACCATAGATACAGCCCTTTGGTCTTCTGAGTTCGCGAGGTTCGCCTCAACAAATATCGAGCAAGCTTGGGAGATAGGCTGTGACCCCGGTTCGAATCCGGGCGGGGCTATTAATATTCTTGAACAGAATAATAGCTAAACAGAAAGTTTTATATAACTTGTATAATTAATAATTATACAATGGCAATTCAAACAAAAATCAGAGAATGGGGGAATTCATTCGGGATAGTGATTCCTAAAGAAGTAGTTATCAAAGAAGGGTTTAAGGTCAATGATAGAATTACAATCAGCATAATTAAAAAACAAAGTTTAGAAGAGTTCTTTGGGAGAGGAATGGGAAAAATTAAAGACACCCAAAAAGAAAAAAATGAGGCAAGAAGGTTATGGAAAATGAAATAACTTTTTTCTTTGATAGTTATGCCTTAATTGAAGTATATGAAAAAAATGTTAATTATGAAAAGTATACAAAAGCAAATGCAATAACTTCTTATTTTCAGGTTTATGAGGTTTATTATAGTTTAATAAGAAATGGATATACTAAAGAAGAGATAAAAGATTTTTTTGAATTTTTACAAAGCATTTGTATTGAACTAAAGTTTGAATGGATACCTAAATCTGTTGAATTCAGGAAGGAATACAAAAAAAGAGATTTATCCTATTCAGATTGCTTAGGTTATGTAATTGCCAAAAATTTAGGAATTAGGTTTTTAACAGGAGACAAGGAGTTTGAAAATTTGCCTAATGTTGAATTTGTTAAAAAAATTAAATAACCTTTAACCCTTGTATCTTCCTCTTCTTTCAACCTGCTTTAGCCGTTCAAGAACTTTATCTGCTTCCTTAGAATGTTTATAACCTTTTAGAAATTCATTGAATAAAGTTTCCCAATGAGTGAAATGTTTTGCTTCTAATGCCTGCTTTAACAGGTGAATGTCTACTGCTTTGTCTTCTATCTTCTTGCTGATAAAACCCAAGCCGAAGTCAATGAAATAAATTTTAAAATTACTGCTCGCTAATGCTTGTTTATTCCCGCCCAAAAGTTCGCTTTGCTCACTCCCATTCTCAAGGTTGTTAATCAATAACCCGCCTTTTTTATTTGTCCTGCTGTTTTCATCATTAAAATTTTTATTAATTTGCGTAGCAGACATATTATCTTCAATAAAAATCATGTTGCTCGTTGTTAAGTCCCCATGAATTATGTCATTGTCGTGAAGTTTTGCTGTTTCTTGCCCTATTATTTTCATAATTTCTTTTTGTTTATTTAATGGGAAAAAATCAAGATGTTCAGAGAGTTTTTTTCCTTCAATGTAAGGCATTTCTATGACATTAAACTCTTTTAGTGGAAGAGGATTTGGGGCATTAATTATCTTGCATGCTTTTTCAAGAAGTTTTTTTTCTGCTTTTGTTCGTTGCTTGCGAATTTTATCGTCAAGTTCTTTAATTCTGTATGATTTTTTTATCCTGTTTTTGATGATTAAATTGTTGTTTAGAGAAATAACTGCTTCTGCGCCTTGATAGAGGAGATTAGATTGGGGGGGCATTTTATTTATATTAGATACCTTAGTTTTCTTTCATAATCTTTGTGATTGAACCAGTCCAGAATTGCAGAGATAATTTGAACTTCGTCTTCTCTGGTTATTGTATAAAGAAGTCTCCAGCTATTTGGTAAATCATATTTCCAGAGATTATTTATCCCATATTTTATAATATACTCCTTAGGGAATAGCCTTTTTGGTATTTGTATTCCGATAAATGCATTATTCTGCAGGTCTTTTATTGCTCTTTTTATAGATTTTTTCAGAAAATCCTCTTCATCTAATAATTCAAAATCCTTTTCCAGTTTTTCAGAAATAAATTTTACTTTGGAAGGTTTTATCATAATTTAATCTCCTTTCTTTTTGAGAGTAATTTTGCTAATTTTGGATTCCATATATACCCTAGAGTTCCATTTCTGTCAAATGCAATTTTGTTTATATTTTCCAAATAATCAAGAACTATCAGAAAAGTTTGCCACATGACTTTTCGTGGGAGGGCATTCCAAAGCTGAGTCCTGTTGAATTCCCCTGAATTTTTTTCTATTGTTTTTTCTATCATCAAAACAGTGTTTAATGTCGGACTTCTAATGAATGGATTTAATTTTTGTTTAAACATGTAATCTTGTATATCAATTGATATATAAATGTTTGGTTTTGGGATTTTGTTTCTGCACCTTGAAAGAGGAGATTAGATTGGGAGGGCATTTTATTTTAATAGATAATACAAATTATGCAAAAAAGCACGATTATCCATTTTTATATACTGACAATTTCCCCCTGCTCTTGAGAAAGTTTTCATAAATCTAAGATAATATGCAGGATTGTCTTTTGCAGGTTCGCCCTTGCTCCAGTCCCATGTTCCTTCTTGAATATCATTTACTACGATATCATAATTCTCCAGAACTCTGTTTTCTTGTCTTGCTATGTTTTTAGCCATAGACAATGCTTTTTCAAATATCATTGGGGAAGTAATTGCAGAGCCCACGGAAATATAAACTCCCCCTTCTAAATTTGAAATCGTATTAGCGAATTTTAAAAAATCTATATATGCTGCTTTTCCAATCGCGGCTCCGTCGCATTTTGGATGAGTATGAATAATATCACAGCCGATTTGAGGGCAAATACTCACAGGAATGCCTAGAGAAAATGCATTTCCAAGAAGGCTGATATTTTTATGTTTATGAATAACCTGCCCCTCTCCTAATTTTTCTTCAGAGATTAATTTTCCTACAGCACACCCATATCCCAAATTCTGATACCTAACTATTGCCTGATTTATGTATCTCCCTGTTTCTTCCCATAATCCAAATTGTCCTTCTTGGAGATATTCTTTTACATCTTCTTCTGTTTTTCCTTGAAAAGAAAATTCCCAATCGTGAATTGAAACAGCACCATTTCCTAAGATATGAGATACATAACCCTTTTTCGTTAATTCTATAACTATTTTTGACAAACCATTTTTTATCAGATGTGCACCAAAAGAAAAAATAATCGGGGCCTTTCTATTTTTTGATTCTTTTACTAAATATGCTATTTCTTCTAATTTTGAGCAATCTCCCTGTGATATTTCCGGAGGAGAAGAACAGGGATTTATTAGAGAAGATAAATCTGTTTTTGATTTTCTTTCTGAAAGAGGTTTTATTTCAAGCCTGCTCCTGTCAAAAAGTTCCATCCACTTTTTAATAAGAAATGGTTTATATAGTTTTATTTTTTGTCGCTTACAATCACTGCTTATTCGGCAGAAACAAGATTTTTTACACTTATATCTGAAAGAAAATCTTTTGAAAATCTTTTGCTAACCTCTAAAAGTTCTATACCCAAGATATTTCCATTTGCATCTAAATCAATTATCGTATTCTCGTCAAATTCTATATAAACTGCATCTGCTTCTTTGTCAAATGTAATTTTTATCTTACAACCTCAACTTCCCCTTTTTCATAAACTTCTTTGCAAATTTCATCATTTGCTTCTGCGACATTCCTTTTGATAAGTCCATATTCATTGTGCTTCCTGATTTTATCATGTCATTAAGCATGTTGTATTGCTTCAGCAAAGAACGGACATCACTCGTATGAACTCCTGCACCGCTTGCAACACGTGCAATTCTGGAAGTTTGTTTTTCAAGAATTTCGGGATTTTCTTTTTCTTCACTTGTCATTGATTTTATTATATGTTCCCATTTTGCGATTTTTTCCTGCTGGCTTTCAAGCATTCCTTCTGGAATTTTGTTTCCTATGTTTGCAAAACCGGGAATCATTGACTTAATCTTATCCAAGCCCCCAAGCTGATTCATTGATTTAACCTGCTCTATTACATCATTCAGGGATAATTTTCCTGATTCAGCTCTTTTCTGGATTTCTTTCTGCTTGTCTTTGTCTGTCACGGAGCGGACTTTTTCAATAAGGGTTTGCAAGTCGCCCATACCAAGAAGCCGCGATAGAAAGCTTTCAGGAGAGAATTCTTCTATGTCATTGATTTTTTCCCCTGTTGTTATGAAATATACTGAAACATCTTCAAGTTCTCCGCATGCGCTTAATGCCCCCCCGCCTTTTGCTGTTGAGTCCATTCTTGTTATTATAACTCCTGAAATATTTACTGCTTCCCTGAATTCTTTTGCCTGCTGTTTTGCTGCCTGCCCTATGTCTGCAGGCATTATGAGAATTGATTCAGTAGGAGAAATTTCCTTGTTGAGGGATTTTATTTCCTGAATAAGTTCCTTGTCAAGAGTGTGCCTGCCTGCAGTGTCTATTAAAATTAAATCATAATCTTTCAGTTTTTTCTGCTTTTCAAGCTCTTTCCAGATTTTGGCAGGGTTTTTTTCTTCTTCATTAATATAATAATGGAGCTTGTTTTTTTCTGCCAATTGTTTTAATTGTTCTTGTGCTGCTGGACGATGAGTATCCAGTCCTATCAGAGCTACTTTTTTTCCTCTTTTTGCATAATAATTTCCAATCTTAGAGATGCTAGAAGTTTTCCCACAACCATACAGCCCAAGAAGCATAATTCTGTTCTGCTCTTTTCTGAGATTTAATTTTTTTCCCTCTCCAAGAAGTTTCAGAAGCTCGTCGTGGAGGAGTTTTATCAGGTGCTCTTTTTTGTCAACTCCTTTTATTCTTTCGTCAAGAGCAGAGTCCCTTAGTTTTTCGCTCAATCCCTTCACAAGAGCGACATTCACATCTGCTTCAATAAGAGCCCTCTGCAAGTCCTTTATTATTGAACTCATTAAATCCTTGTCCAGAAATATGGCATTTGCTATCCGGTTTGTTGCTTTTCTTATAACTTCGCCGAGACGTTCAAGCATAATTTAGTGAGGAAATAAGAAGTTAATAAAGTTGCGGTTTAGTTTTCACAACCCCAGCTTTTCAGTGAACTTTTTCCTGTCAAATACCTCTATTGCTTCGTATTCCTGCCCTGTCCCAAGATACAAAATCGGCTTTTTTGTTATGTAACCTATGGACAATGCAGTCCCGCCTTTTTCGTCTATGTCTGCCTTTGTGAGAACAATCCCGTCTATTCCTATTGCCTCATTGAAGTTTTTTACCTGTTCAACAGCATCATTTCCTGTTATGCTCTCCCCCACAAAGATTTTCAAGTCCGGCTTGCAGACATTTGAGATTTTCTCTATCTCTTTCAGGAGATTTTTTGCGGTGTGCATTCTTCCTGCAGTGTCAATTAAAACGCATTCTATGAAGTTCTTTTTTGCATATTTCACTGCGTCAAATCCAACAGATGCAGGGTCTGTTCCGTAGTCGTGGGAGATGACTTTTACTCCTATCCTGTCCCCGTGTTTTTTTATCTGCTCTATTGAAGCAGCCCTGAAAGTGTCTGCTGCGGCAATAACCGAGGAAATCCTGTTTTTTTTCAGGTGTTCTGCAATTTTTGCAATTGTAGTTGTCTTTCCGGAGCCATTTATTCCGCAGAAAAGTATGACATACGGCTCTTTCTTTTCAGAGTTCTTTATTTTTATCCTGTCTGCAATGTTGAAGGGCTCAATCAGAATTTCATAGATTACATCCTTGAATATTTCTTCAATCATTCCTTCAACCTCTTTTTTCAGAAACTCTTTTCCGACAACTCTTTCTTTCAGCTCTTTTATCATTTTATCCGCAACTTCCAGCGCCACATTATTTTCCAGGAGGAGTGTCTCAAGTTCTTCTGCATAAATGCTGAAGTCCTTTTCAGAGACCTTTACTTTTGTTATTTTTTCTTTTATTTTCCTGAAAAAATTCCTGGTTTCTTCTTCCTCTTCTGGTTCAGGTTCTTCTCTGATGATTATTTTTTCTTTTTTGTGCTTCTTTTCTTTTCTCTCCTTTTCTTCTAATTTTTCCGCTTTTTCCTTTAATTGTTCTAAGTCGGGCTCGTATTTTTTAAGCCCTTCATTAAATTTCATCGGAACTTCAAGCTCTTTTTCCGGTTCTTCCTTTTCTTCAGCTTCTTTTCCAGATTTCTCGCTGAGTTTTTTTGTCCAGTTCTTTATCTTTTCTCTTAGTTTATTGAACATCGTGTCATTGAATTCGACGAGATTGCAAACTTCTGTTTGCAAGATGATAATTGTCTCGTTTCATTCGTTTATCTTTAGATTAAAGAATTTATAATGCTTTTTATTTGAATTTTCTCGGAATATAAATTTTTATAAAGAAGGGAAAGTATGAAATCAAATGAAAGGGGTGCTTATAGTTTTGGACGGAATGGGGGACTTGCCCTGCAGTCAGTTAAATGACAAAACCCCTCTGGAAGCAGCAGAGGTTCCAAACTTAAATTTTCTAGCTGCCAGAGGTGAGATGGGTTATATGTATCCTGTAAAGCAGGGATTTGTTCCTGAATCAGACGAGGCGATAGTTTCTATGTTCGGGAATAACCTGATTTCCAGCACAAGAGGAAGATTGGAAGCTTCAGGAGCAGGATTAAATCTGATAAGGGGCGACTTGGCATTAAGGGCTAATTTTGCCACAATAGATTCTGTTGAAAAGGGAAACATAATTGACAGAAGAGTTGGCAGGACTTTGACAAATGCAGAAGCAGAAATTCTTGCCAGGGATTTAAACAACAAGATAAAAATCCAAAGGGAGTTTTTTTTCAAGCCATCTATTGCACACAGAGGCATTTTGGTTTTTAAGGGAGGGCTTTCTGATAATATATCTGGAAATGATTTTATGTATATGCATGGCAAACCAAATCTGGCTGAAAAAATTGCTAACTGCAAGCCCATGGATGATGATGAAAATTCCCAGTATACATCCAATATAGTCAATGAGTTTCTGGAAAAGGCGTACAAAATCCTGGACAATCATCCTGTAAATGAAGAAAGGAGAAAAAAAGGGCTTCTTCCTGCCAATTTTCTTCTTGTCAGAGACGGAGGAATTGAAAACCCGAAGCTGAAAATTTACGGGAACTGGATATCTGTTGCATACATGCCTCTTGAGATTGGCTTTTCAAAGCTGTCAGGCATGAAAGTTTTTTCATTCGGAGTTCCCAAGATGAAAAAGATGGATGTATATGAAAGTTTATACTGGAGCTTGAAAAAAGTATGCAAGTTCTCAATCAAGGTTTTGAAAAAAAACAGGAAAAGAGCAGATTATGTTTACATACATATCAAAGAAACAGATGTTCCCGGGCATGATAACAAGCCAGCTGAAAAAAAGAACATGATAGAATACATAGACAAAACCCTGATTAAATTCCTAACAAGATTTGCGCCCCCAAATCACATTAAAGTTGTTGTGACTGCAGACCATTCTACTCCATGCAGATTAAAAACACACTCTGCAGACCCTGTTCCTGTGCTGTTTTACAATGGCTCTTTGCCTAAAGAAAAGACATTTTCAGAAAAAGAGGCAAAAAAAGGAAGTTTGGGCGGTTTCACAGGAAATGAGCTTTTTGGAAAGGTCGGATTTGGGAAGTAGATTTTTTGACACAATAATAATTAAAAGTCCCCGAATATTTTTAATGAAATGATAACATACAACGAACTTTATGAGGCATCAAGAAAAGAGCGATATTCTGAACAACTGCAAAACCTTCCGAAAGATTTTATTTCAAGCGTTTCCGAGTATCTGAAGGAAAAAAGGAGCATGTCCTCCAAAGAGGATGACGCATTTTCAGACATAATCACAAAAACAAAAAAGCAGCTGGAAAGTGCAACTCTGCTTTTCAGGGAGCTCATAATCAGGAGAAGAAAGAAAATCCTGAATCTGGTTTTGATTGCTGCAGAGACAGGAATATCAAGGCAGGATTTTGACAATATGCTGGATTTTGAAAAAGAGCTTTTTAATGAGCTGATGAAATGCGTGGATTTTTCAGACAAAAAATTAAGCCAGACATTAAACGGAGAGCAGGATAAGAAAAAGAAAAATGAGCTTATCCTCTTCAAAGATAGTGTCGCGGAATTTGTCGGATTAGACGGGGGAAAAATGGGGGCTTTTGAAAAAGGGGACATTGTGAATATTCCCGAGGAAATTGCAAAAATCCTTGTTGACGACGGAAAAGCAGAGTATGTGAAAGAATAATTATCTTTTAATTTCTTTTTCGTTGATTATTATTGTTGAGGGATTTCCTGTTAATTTTCCTGCGTTAAATATACAATCTGCCTGATTTATTATTTCTTCGGGAATTTCCTTTATTTCACTTGCGGGTTTTTCTCCGGAAAAATTTACAGAAGTTGTTATAAACGGAACTTTTGATAATTGTATTTCCTTTGTAAAATCACAATCAGGGATTCTCACACCAATAGAATTTGTTTCAGAGACATGTGAAAGAAAACCCTTATTCTTTTTCTTCAGGATTATAGTATATGGGCCTGGAAGATATTTTTCCAAATCAACATCAATAACACAATTTTTCCTAATCCATTCAAAAGAAGGAGCAATTATTGAAAATGGTTTTTTATCCCTTCTTTTTATTTTTCTTATTTTTAATACAGCTTTTTTATCAAGTGCGTTGCATCCAATTCCATAAATTGTGTCTGTCGGGTAAATAAAGATTTTTCCTGCAAAAATTTCTTTTTTTAAGTTCATATGAAAAGCCTGCAGAGAGATTTGAACTCCCGACCCCCAGTTTACAGGACTGGTGCTCTAACCAGCTGAGCTATGCAGGCGCGAGGACACCAAAGGTTTCCTTTGCTTAACCTTCCTTTACATAGTTAAGTTAATTTATGAAAGGATGACAGTTTTAAAAGATTTCTTATTTCCCTTTTTTCACTTCAAGAACCCTTATGTCGCAGAAACTTAGAGGATACACTTTTTTCAGCTTTAAGCCGAGTGTTTTCTGCAGTTTCCCATTCAGGAAGTCGTCAAATATTTCTTCAGGATTTTTATCCTTCGCATAACTTGTAAGTTCCTCCCTCGCTTTGTTCCTTAACGCTTTTCTTATGCTTCTGGAGACCTTTCTTCGTGTAATCAAAAATGGTTTTATTCTTAATCTGGCATCCTTGCATTCTGCAATAAAAGAGTCCTCAACGCAGTTAACTCCTTTTCTTATTACTCTTCTTAAAAAATAAGGCATTATCTGCAGTTTTTCAGGAATTACAACTGCCTTGTCCTTGTCTGCTTTTACTCTTCCCTGAAACATGACGCTTTTTCCTTTCAGGAACCTTGTCAAATCGTGCTTGACAATTCTTCCATCTAATTCTTCCGGCTCATATGCCATTAGATAGATATTTTTATTCAACTGCTGGATTTCAGCTTCAAAAAACTTTTTTTTCCTTTTTGCGATTGCCATTTTATTCCTGAACCTGCTTCCCACTCCTTTTTCCTTTTTTTTGGTATTTTGATTTGTTGCATACAGAACAGGTATACATTATGTTTGTTTTTTTGGTTGTTTTTGATTTTCTTTTGAATTTGCTTACTGGCGGCTTGCTTCCCCATCTTCCCTTGTTTCCCATTCCTCTTCCAAGCCCTCTTTTTTTTGCTCTTGAGATGCTTCCTCTTGTCATGGTTCCTCTTTTTGCCCCGCTTGAAATGAGCTTGACTTTCTGCTGGGTTTTCTTTCTGCAATATGGGCAATATCTCTTAGTAGATTTCGGAATTTTCATTAAAAAGAAAAGATAAAATTGGCTTAAAAACCTTTGTAAAAGATGTTTTTCAAAAATCATGGTCCCACCAGGAATTGAACCTGGGTTTTATCCACGTCAAGGATATGTCTTAGCCATTGGACTATGGGACCTGATAATTCGTATATTACAAAACCAGAAATGTTTAAATAGTTTATTTTGCAATCTCAATCATGAAAAAAGAGGGAAAAGGGGAATTGAAATTGCTTTTTTTGGCAGCATTTCTCATTTTTGGATTTTATTATCTTAATCGTTCATTGAAATTTCTAACAATTCCTGAAGTCATCAATAATATTTCAGGAACTCTGGACATTGTTGCAGGAGTGCTTCTGGTTATCGGTGGCATTTTTTCAATGATGGCTTTAAAGAAAACAAAGTCCAAAGAATAATTGGGAATTTCTCAATCTTTTGCTGCAACTCAATAAGCTTTATATATATAATTTTCATTATTCCCATATGGATAAAAGAGGGGGCATGGACGCTGAAAAATCTTCAGAATTTTGCCTGTTTCCGCAGCCAAAAAATGCGCAGTTAACAGTTTTTATTATAATCGCAGTTCTTATTGTGGGTGCTGCAGGTTTTTATTTTTTATTAAGAGAAAATGTTTTTATTCTGAAAATTCCCGCATCTATTGAGCCGGTTTACAATAGTTTTTTAGAGTGCGTTGGGGACAGGGTTTTCACAGGAGCAAATGTTTTGGGAAGCCAGGCAGGATATATTCATCTGCCGGAATTTAAGCCGGGCTCGCAATACATGCCGTTTTCTTCCCAGCTTTCTTTTCTTGGAAATAATATCCCTTACTGGTATTATGTTTCAGGCAACAACATAGAAGACGAACAGGTTCCTTCAAAAGCAGATATGGAGAGAGAACTTTCGGAATTTGTTGAAGAAAAAATAAGGGGGTGCAGTTATGAAGATTATTACGAGGAAGGATTTGAGATTAATCAGGGAGAGCCGAAGGCAGCAGTATCTATCAGGGACAGCGAAATTTCAGTAAATCTTAATATGGATTTAACAATCAAAAAAGGAGAAGATAGTTTTTCTCTTAGAAGTCACCGGCTCAAAGTCAGTTCAAAATTGGGAGGACTTTACAATTCTGCCATTAAAGTTTACCAGGAAGAGCAGGAAAATTTATTTTTGGAGGACTATGCAGTTGATGTTTTAAGAATTTATGCTCCTGTGGACGGAGTTGAGTTTTCATGCAGTCCTGAAACCTGGAATGCAGCCAGCATATTCGGCAGTTTGCAGGAAGCTTTTGAAGCGAATACTCTGGCATTAAGAACAGAAGGAGATAGTTATTTTAGTGTTGATGTTCCTGTGAGCAATAAAGTCAGGTTCATAAATTCAAGAAGCTGGCCTGTTAGTTTGGAGGTTCTGCCTTCAGAAGGAGACAATCTGATAGCAAAGCCAGTTGGAAATCAGCAAGGATTAGGGGCTTTGGGATTTTGCTATGTGCCTTATCATTTTGTTTACAGCATTAAATATCCTGTTCTTGTTCAGGTTTATGAGGGAGAAGAGGTGTTTCAGTTTCCGCTTGCAGTTATAATACAGGGAAACAAGCCAAGAACATCGCTAAAAGAAAGTGCAGCAGGCAGAAAGTCAGCAGAGTTATGCAGTTATAAAAATACTCCTATTATTGTAAACACAATGGATTCAGAATTGAATTTAGTTGACGCAGACATATATTACGAATGTTTTGGAGAAACATGCAGTATCGGGAAAACTTCTTCCGGATTTTTGGAAGCAGAATTCCCGCAGTGCAGCAACGGATTTATAATTGCCAGAGCAGAAGGATTTAAGGATGAAAGATATCTGCATTCAACAACAGAACAAGGGAGCGCAGATTTATTCCTGGACAGGATTTATGAAAGAGAAATAGAATTAAAGCTGGACGGAATTCACTACGACGGAAAAGCCATAATAACATTTTCTTCGGATGAATATTCTGGCAGTGTCATTTATCCGGAGCAGAAGAAAGTGAAATTGAGTGAGGGAGATTACCAGGTTCAGGTTCAGGTTTACGAGGACTCTTCATTATCTGTTGATGCAGGAAAAGTTGAGCAGTGCATGGAAGTTTCAAAAGGATTAGGGGCTCTTTTCGGAATCACCCAAAAAGAATGCTTTGATATTGATGTTCCTTCCCAGATAATTTCCAGCGTATTAACAGGCGGGGGAACAGAAAACTATTATGTCCTTGAGTCAGAGCTTAAAAATTCAGAAATAATAGAGATAGACGCAGAGAGTTCGCCTAAGCCATCTTCGCTGGAGCAATTGCAGAATAATTATATTTCCTTTGAGAGCAAGGGACTAAGCATAAATTTTAAATGAGAAAGGAAAACAGAATAAAACTCAAGGCAGTTTTGATTTTAGTAATAGGAATTTTGTTATTTTCATCTTTGGTTTCAGGAGCTTCATTGTTTAATTACCAATCTAATCAATATATTCAGACAAATGGAGAGGAAGTTTTTGACAGAGAGATGTGCGAGTCAGGCAGGGATTTTATAATCCAGATAACTCCTTTGGGCTGCACACCTGCTGTTGTAAGGAGCGATTTGCTTGAAGAGCAGGATGTCAGTGTATACTGCCAATTGTCTGCAATAAAACTCAATCCTTTGGCTGACATTGAGTCAGTAAGCAGAATTTCCTTTTCAGGAAACAATTCCAGGTATATATCAGGAATAAGTTTTTATCCTGCAAGAGCTGCTTTGGGTTTAAGTGAAGGAACCAACTCTCCTTTTCTTGGTAATATCGGATATGTAGCCATAACTTTGAAAAAGCAGAAAAATGAGTCATCAATGCCTGATTTTGTTTCAGGAAATTTAACTGCGAAAATCCAGTATGATGTCAAAAGTTTTTTTGGTTCAGGAAGAACAGCTATTTCCCTTAGAGAATTAAGCGAGGAAGAATGGGAGTCAGGATATTCAAGATATGGATTCTGGAATAAAAAAGGATATTTAAGGGCAGAATATATAGGGAGCAATGATGCGACAATTTCTGTTTATAATACGGATTTGAGGAAAATTTCTTCCCTGACTCTTGGGGAAGGAGAGACCTCCCAGGAAATTTCTATCCAGGGATTTGATTACTGCGACGGAGGATTGCAGTTAAAACTTGAAGAACTGGAATTTCCTGCTACAAAAGCAAGATTAAAAATCAATGAGGATGTGGTTGAAGTTTCAGAAGGGGAAAAATTCCTTGATAATAAATGCGGGATAAAAAAAATAGAAAGCAGGGGGCTTTCTGAAAAAGTTGTAATAAACTGCAGGGAAGATGATAAACCGAGAGTTTTTCCATTGTCTATTGAGCCGAAGATAAAACTGAAGATTGGAGAGCAGGAAGGGGAATTTAGTGCAGGGGACTTCCTGTATAAAGATTCAAAAGATCCCAAGAAATCAGTTTATCTTGCTTATATAGGAACAAAAGGGACAGATGAAAGTTTAAGCAGCTTGTTTGTCTATCTTGTTTCCCTGCCAGGAGAGGCATTGAGATTAACAGACGAGGAGCTTTCTTATGTCAGTGATTTGTCAGAGAGTTTGGTTGCGAACGGGTATGCTGGTTCTGAAATAATTGATTCAGCATCAAAAATAGTCAAGTCCATATTCAGCAGTGCGGAAAGAGCAGGAAGGTTTTTTGCCAAAGGGGAGAGTTATCAGAGGATTGATTATTCGGATAATAAGGGAAGCAGAGTTGTAAAAGATGCATTCGGAAAGAGTATAGAGATATCTGATTTCGGGGAATTTGCTGATGCGGATTTGGACGAGGAAACTCTGGAATATTATCTTAAAGCTGTCGGGGATTATGATAAAATTCTGGATAGTTATTCAGAAGAAGAGTATAACAGCTTAATTCTCGGAGAAGAAGCACTTTACGGGAAAATAATTCTCTCAAAAAATTTGGAACAGAAGAAAGTAATGGCAGATTTATGCGGGGAGTTCAGGAGGAAATTTCCGGATTCAAAAAAGGAGATAAGTTTTTGTGAAAATAATTACAGGTTGTCCAACTCCGAAATTTCATACAGGAGCATCTCAATTAACGGGAAAAATGTGGAAATTTCTTTTGAAGGAATTTATGAACCGTCTCCAAAGGAGTTTAGTGCAACAGTAAGAGGAACATCCCAAAATGGGGAATCTTTCGAAAAGGTCTTACTTAAAAATGATGTAGTGTATATTAACAGAGAAGGGGACTATATGCAGCTGCTATCTTTGAATCAGGACTCTGCGGAAATCAGGATAAAAACAGGCAAGTCCATTGCAACTAAAAAACTGGAAAAAAATTCCCAGTATCCTCTTGGAGAATATGTATTTACATTGAGGGAAATAAACCTGAAAAAACTTGCGAAAGTTTCAGTAGTTCCGAGAGATGCCAAAGGAAGCGAAGCCAATTTTAATTTCAGAATTGAAATAGAAAAAAGATTAAATCTTACTCTTGCTCCTGACATGATTCAGAAGAAGATAGATTCCCTGAACAAGACAATAGGCACCATAGAAGACATTTCAGGATTTCTTAATACAAGCGTGACTGCTTTGCAGAGTGCATGCAAATATACAGGGGCAATACTCACAGCAAAAAATTTTATTGAGAATTTAAAGGGGAAGGGAATTGCAAGGCAGTATGTTATGAGAGGAAAAAACGGGTGGTATGAAAAATGTACCGACTTAGTCAGCAGCGGGAAATTCAGTTCATTGGAAAAGTGCTTTTTGAATAATTCAGATGAAATTGACAAGGATGTTGCTGATTATTCTGCCATAATCAAAAAGCGAAATGAGGATATAAAGCAGATTGAGTCAGAAACGCTTGTTGCAGGGAAAAAATTTCTTGAAGAAAATGTAGTTAATACAGATGAATTTGTGAAGATTTATTCTGAACAAGTCAAAAGTTCTGTCAGTGAATTATCTGAAATTCAGGAGCCAGAAACAGGAAAAACAATAAGCATAAGCGAGATTAAGGAACTCTTGTCTTATGAAATCGGATGGAAGAGCGGATTTTACGATTTGGATGACTTAAAAGAAATCGGATTTTATGCTGAAAGATTGAGATTAAATCCTGATGACAAAACCGCAGAAACAAGATTGTATTCTCTTTTTTCAGACCTTAAAACTGCGTCTAAGGACTCTCTGGAAAAGGCAAAGATTGCAGAGGAATTAAACATAGAGCCGGAAGATATTGTCTCTTTGGAAACAGAGAAAAATGTAAGACAGCTTATTTATACAGGACTGAAAAATAGCGAGTTAAAAAATCCGGTATCAGGGACAGGAATTGACGGGGAAACTTCTGTGGCAATAGTCAGATTATTGCCTGAAGGAAGAAAATACATCCTTGCACTTGATGACTCAAAGACAAAAGATTTGACTGTGAAAAGAGCAGGAAATAATATGATGGTTTACACATTTGAAGCAACTCCTGTTCAGCAAAGCGAGATTCCTCCTGAATTAAAAAATATATATTTCAGAAAATATGATGCAAACTCCTACACTAATAAATACATATCTTCTTCAGGAGATACTAAGCCCCTGTTGAGATATTATGAAACAGAGCCATACAAGGGAATGCCTGCAATTGTTCCGTTTGATTTGGATAACGGATGGTATGCTGCTATGAAGCAGGTTTTGCCTGTTGGAAACAATGTAAAGACATATGATGCATCAGGACAAGTTAATAGTTTTTATCTCTGCAATGTCGGGGAAAACGGGATAGAAGAGTTTTATTCTGGAATAGGAGATGATGATTGCGAAGGAATTAACCGCGGAACAGGGCAACTTTATAATCAGTTTCCCGGAATAACTAACAAAGACGAGGTTGCCAGATTGATAAATAAGGCAGAACAGGCGATTATGGAATCCGAAAGAAAATACAGCCAGGGAGTCAAAGAGGTAGTTATTAACGGAAAGAGCATAAAGGTAGGAACTCCTGCATTTGACATTCCTGATATTCAGTGCCAGGACTTAATGTCTCCAAAAGAATGCCAGTTGCTGTTTAATGTCTGCGACCCTGTAATCTGCCCGAGCAGCAGGTGCAACTTCGGAGGTGTTTATCCTGTAAAAGATGTTATCCAGTCAGGAGTAATCGGGAGCACTTTGTTATGCCTTCCTAACTGGGTTGCTTTTGGAGGAGATGTTTATATTCCTGTATGCCTGACAGGAATAAAAGCAGGAATTGACGGATGGATTTCAGTTCTTAATTCTTACAGGGATTGCCTGCAGAGCAATCTGAATTCAGGTGAAACAATAGGAATATGCGATGAGACGCGCAGCATTTACCTGTGCGAATTTTTCTGGAGACAGGCAGAGCCATTGATTAATATTGCGATACCAAAAATAATTGAAAAAGTGTTTGGAAATAATGTAAGAGGCGGGGGAGAATACCTGTCAGTCGCAAATGCCTTTGAAGGTGCGAAAAAATCAGCAGATTATTTCACGCAATATTACGGGAAAAATATTTTTGAGAGTTTTAAAGCAGAAGACACATCAGAAACAGGAACTTCTATTTGCAGGAATTTTGTTTCAGCGGTTGTTCCGCAGGGTGCTGAAATTATCAATTCAATGTCGCAGCCAGCATCACCTCCTCAATTCCACGGAAGATTTGATGAGATTCCTTTTACAGACGTGACTGTTCCTCCCACTTCACATTACAAAGTGTTTTATCATATTTTTGCAGGGAAAAATTCAGGAGCATATTACAGCGTTTATCTGAAAAGCAGCCCCGGAAGCTCATTTTATCAGGATACTTCTTCCCAAAGAGCAGTTGATTCAGGATATGTCTCTGCGGGAAGTTATGTTTCAAACACAGAGGATTTCACAGCACCTTCCGGCTACAAGGAATTATGCATAAATGTAAACGGGCAGGAAGAGTGCGGTTTTAAGGAAGTTTCAACATCTTTTGCAATTGAGTATATTCGGGATGCTTATGTTTCAGGCGAGGCATCAAGGACAGACATAAAAACAGAGGAAGAATGCATATCTGATTACACGAGGGGAATTTTAAGAATATGTGCCACAGGCAATCCGGGAACAGGGACAGATGCTTATGCAGACGGTGAAAATTCAAAATGGATTGATGTCGGACATTGCGGAAATGAAAAACTTAGATGCTGGCTTGATACAGACAGCGTTAAAAAAGTAATAGAGTCCCCTGATTTGGTGGAATTTGTCAAGAAAGGGGACATAAGAAATTTATCAGATACTACCCTGGAAAAAGTAACAGGAGATTATCTTGAAGTTTTGAGAAGCAAGGGGGATTACAGCACAACAGAGGAGTTTGAAAGCGAAATCAAGGTTATAGAAGAGGAAGAGGATAATGAAAAAAAAGCAGGCATAATCACAGAATTTTTTGAAAAGGTTTTCTATAATTATCAGAAAGCGTATCTTTTGTTAAGCAGGGGAAATGCTTATGGAAATTTGGCTTTGTTGTTCAATACAAAGAGGGCTGATGCAGCAGTTGGGGAAGGAACAGGGATGAGTGTTGAAGAACTTTGCAGGATTGCTGTTGCTGATTCTGGCAATTTAAATGAGTGCATTGAAAAATGCAGAGATGCGGAAGATATTATCACGTGTGCTGAGACCTATTCTAAGACACAGGCAGTCCCTGAAAAACCAGTTGTCTCACAGGAAACAGGAGAGCTAGAAACAGAACCTGACGTGGAAATTTTAAGTCCTGAAAAACCTCTGGCAGCAGGGATTAAAAAAGGGCAGAGGAGCAACGAGTTTATTGTTCCAAAAGAAGTTATGGATTTGGCTACTTCGATATTGTATAATGTTCCTGAAGAGAGAAAATTTTTGGGTTTGTATATCACGCAGGAGCTTTTTGTCAAGGAAACCGGGAAAGATGTCAAAGTTGTCAGCACAGGAGAAAAAATTCAGGACTTTGTTGATATTTTTGATTTGCTTGGTTCAAGGAAAAATGATTTTGTCAGAGCATTAAAAGACAAGGGATTTTCTGATAAGGATGCTGAAGAATATTATAAATTATTCACAACAGGAAAGACAATAATTCTTGTTGAAGATTATTCTGGCTCTACTTTGTTCCACGAGAGAGTTCATGAAATAATTGACACAAGATTAGATTCGACTTCCATGAGAATCCTTGAGTCCGCAAGAGATGATATTTTTTCGGCTATCCACAACTGGGCTTCTTTTTTCTCTGTTAATCTTAAAAAATACCTCACTGAAAATTCGTGGGAAGAACTTTATACTTACATGGCAGAAAATCAGAAATATCCGAAAGCTCTTGGGCTCAATGACCCATTTTTTATAGACCCCTTGTTTTATGGGGATCGTGGACGATTTAAAAACAATTATCCGGAAGCATACGGGATTTATTCTATGGTGTTTGAACTTGCTCAAAACCCCGACATAAACAAGAAAATAGAGAGAAATACTGACGAATTATTTTTATCCTTTAAATTTAAGAGGGTTGGTTTCAAAGAGGATGTGGGATATCAGTTTGGAAGCCAGAACAAATGGTATTGGGCATTTGGCAGAACATTATGGACCGGAGTTGATTTGGACATTAATGCTGACAGGGTAAAGATAACAGATTCAGAAGTTTTAAGATTAAAAAAATCCCTGTCTAGTGTTCAGACATCTTATCCTAATGGAATAAAAATTCTGACAGGTTACATACTCAACAAAAAGAGCATTTTTAATCCCGCATTGTCAACATTTTATGCGGATTTTTTCAGCGATGGCACTTTCGCAGTGTCATTAAAATCAAGCAGAGACAATCTGTATTTGAGGAATACAGGGAAATGGGAAGGAAAAATTGCGGGAATACTGCCTGTTTTTGTCAGATGGAAAACCCTGGAAGAGATTAAAGCAGAAATTTCAAATGGTAATTACGCAAATTCTGCAGAATATCTGAAACTGATTAATAAATTACAGGGAGAAACAGGAAAGGACTTTTACAAATCAGCATCTTATATTTTTGGAATTGGGAATAACTTTAACATGGATAATACGGACTATCCTGTATCTGAAACTAAAGTTAATACTTATACAGGAACTTCCAAGGAACAATCACAATCAGCAGGTGTTGGTAGTGTGCCCAGTGTAAGTGCGACAATCCAAGAGGGAACTATACTTGAAATGATTGGTGGAGATAATGTCAGAAAGCAATACAGATACAGAGAAGGTTCCTGGAAAGATTACAGGACTTGGGGCAATGCAAGGAATGACTGGGGCGAATGGAAAATCGGAGTAGTTAATCCATCTGTAGGCAATCAGGCATATATAACAGAGGCCTATAAGAGTTACTCAATAGAACCAGAAATAGGAACAGAAGGAGAGAGAGAAGAAGAAAGCACCGGAATTGTTTATGGAACTATTCCTTTGGAAGGGAGAACATGTGAAAGCACTCTTCAGGCAGGAATTCAGCTTTCTGTCAAATATGCGGGTTGTGTTTCTGCAACCCAGATAGACACTATTCTTGAAAATGCAGATTCTCCGGCAGAAGGCACAGGAGATGCTTTTGTTAATCTCGGAAAAAAATATGATATTGACCCTTCTATACCACTGGCGTTTTTCAAGATGGAATCAAGTTATGGAAAGTTGGGAATTGCATCAAATACAAAATCTGTAGGAAATGTCAAATATTCCTCAAACTGCCCCGGAAGATTATACACTGACGCTTTTAACAGAAGATGGTGCAAGTATGACAGCTGGGAGCAGAGCATAGAAGCGTGGTACAAGCTTATTTCTGGGACACATTATGCAAAAGCAGGAAGAACTACTGTTGAAGAGATAATTCCTGTTTATGCTCCTCAAATAGAAAATGATGTTTTAAATTATATAAAAGTTGTCAGGTATGCTGTTTCAATATGGAGCAGCGGAAATACTGGTTATATCTGATGTTGGAAAGGTTCAGAAAATTACAGTTCAAATCCTATGCGGGAGTTCACTATGTTCCCTCACGCACTTTCACTTCGTTCAAGTGCGGGAGAAAGGATTCGAATTTAAAACCTCGCGGTTTTACATCCCGTTGCAACTTTCTTTTTACACCTTGATGAAAGTTATCATACAGTTCAAATCCTATGCGGGAGTTCACTATGTTCCCTCACGCACTTTCACTTCGTTCAAGTGCGGGAGAAAGGATTCGAACCTTCGCAGGCACTAAGCCAACAGCTTTCTTGGAGTTCGCTCGCATGAGGATTAATCTCGCGAGCTCCTCGCCTAAGGCTGCCCCATTTGACCACTCTGGCACTCCCGCCGAGCAGATTCGCGAAAATCGCCCGAAATGTGAGCGGGTCTGCGAATCTTAAAATTAATGGGATTTTTGCATATAAAAACCTGATGTTAGTTCGCTAACGCAGAAATCTATAGGTAGTTAATATCTGAATATTTTAATGCCTTGTTCAACATTTAAAATGTTATTATTAACTTAATTATCAATCTTGCGAATAAAATGAGTGAGCAAGTATAAAAATGACTTCAGAAATTTATTTCTTTTTTGAGTTTTCTTCTTTCTGCTTTATTTTTTCTTCCAAATCCAACTTTTCTATGAGCTCTTTGTAACGATTTCTTATAGTTACCTCTGTTATTCCTGCAATGTCTGCAACTTCTCTCTGGGTTTTCTTCTCGTCGTTTATCAGTGCAGCAACATACAATGCTGCTGCTGCAATTCCTGCCGGCCCGCGTCCGGAAGTAAGCTCAACATTTTCCGCTTTTTTTAATATTTTGAGTGCATCATTCTGGGTTTTCTTCTCGTCGTTTATCAGTGCAGCAACATACAATGCTGCTGCTGCAATTCCTGCCGGCCCGCGTCCGGAAGTAAGCTCAACATTTTCCGCTTTTTTTAATATTTTTAGTGCATCATTCTGGGTTTTTGGAGAAAGTTTCAGAATTGAGGAAAATCTTGAAATATAATCCTTGGGGGAACTTTGCTTGACTTTAATTCCTAGTTTTCTTATTACAAACCTGTATGTTCTTCCTATTTCTTTTCTTTCAACATCAGAAGCAGTAGCCATTTCATCCAGAGTCCTCGGTATTTTGTAGGAACGGCATGCTGCATACAAGCATGCGGCTATAACTGACTCCATGCTTCTTCCGCGAACAAGTCCTCTTTGAAGAACAAAGTTGTAAATTCTTGCTGCTTCGTCTCTTACTACATTCGGAAGATTCAGATAAGATGCAATAACTCTCAATTCAGCCATTGCCAATCTCAAATTTCTTTCAATGCTTGTGGAAACCCTTTCCTGCCATTTTTTCAATCTTAAAAATTTTCTTGTCTGGTTTGGCTCAAGTTTGTAGATATCTGAAATCTCTCCCACATTTGTTGTTAAACCCTTGTCAAATTTCTGCATGCTTATAGGAGCCCCGCCCCTTCCTTTTTTCTCGTCCTTGTCAAAGCTTCCGGAAAGGTCAATACCTGTGTCTGTCATTTTTTCTTCTATGACTAATCCGCAGTCGTTGCATATTATCTCTCCAAGATGCGGGTCATAAGTGAGATTTATGCTTCCGCATTCAGGGCATTTTTTTATGAATGTCATTTTTAAAGATTTATATCTTTTGCGTAAGATTTATAAATAATTCCTATTTATAAGTTTTTCCTATTTTATAGTTATGTTAAAATAGTGAAAATTGCCCGATAAAACCAGCCAGATTACTAATTTTCTTCGGAAATTCCGTTAATCATGCCCTCTTGAGTCGGGCGGTTGGTTATTCTGACTTTTCCGAGTTCTGTTTCTATCAGCGAGCCCTTTGTAAGGATATTCTGCCTGGCAAGGAACCTGTTTGAAGGAGTTTCCAGAATGTTTTTTATCTCAACTTTTTTCATTTTTCCGTCTTTCATGACATTTACAAATTTAGATTTCAGGAGAAAGACCTTTCTGTTTCCTCCTCTTACTTTTGATATTTTCCTTTTCTCTTCCCCTAATTTTACCGCTTTTATCTGCCCTCTTCTTTCATACAGCTTTTTCTTTCTGCTTTTAATATATTTTCCGCCTGAAATTTTTTTTCCCTTGTTCATAAAGAGAAAATTTGATTTTTGTTTAAATAACTTTCTGTTTGCAGAAAAAGTATTGACGAAATGTTTATAAATTAATTCTGCACATTTACTTTATGGTTAATGGTATTGAGAGACCGCTGGATTTGCTGAACAATGCAAAGGGAAAAGAAGTTCTTGTAAGTTTGAAAGGAGACAGGCAGTTTGTAGGAACTCTCTTGGCTTTTGATATTCACATAAATCTGGTTTTGGACAACATAAAAGAAATTGAAAACAATGAAGTCAAGCGGAGCTTGGGCTTGACATTTTTGAGGGGAGATACTATAATATTCATTTCTCCTGCTTCAACAGCACTGAAGAAAGAATAAACTTATTTTCATTTTTAATCATGAAAATACTTTTTGTCTGCAAATCAAATATCGGAAGAAGCCAGATGGCAGAGGCATTTTTTAATAATCTTTCAGAATATCATGAAGCAATTAGTGCAGGAATTGATGCAAGGGATTATTCCGGGAGAAAAATCAGGGAACTGTCAGAGAAGGTTTGCAGGTGCATGCTGGAAGAAGGAATCGACATTTCTGATAAATTGTCAAAGCAATTAACAAAAAAATTAATCAGTCAATGCGAACTTATTGTCTGGATTGCTCCTGAAGAAGTTCCCGAATATCTAAATAAAGACAAGTTAATTTTATGGAACATTGAAGATGCAGGGGGAAAACCTTATGAATTCTGGCGTCAGGTAAGAGATGAAATAAAAAAATTAGTTACAGATTTGATTGAAAACATAGAGCATTCATAACCTATATAAATTCCTTTTTCTTATTCCGATTATGTCAGAGAAAATCAAAATAACTTTTTTGGGAACTGCCGGCGCTGTGCCAAGTGCAGAGAGAAATCACCCTGCAGTTTTGCTGAATTACAAAGATGAAAATATATTATTTGACTGCGGTGAAGGAACACAAAGGCAATTCAGAAAAGCAGGATTAAATCCGTGCAAAATAACAAAGCTTTTAATCAGCCACTGGCACGGAGACCATGTTCTTGGCATTCCTGGACTGCTGCAGACCCTGGCATTCAGCGGATACAACAAAAAACTTTTTATTTACGGACCGAGAGGAACAAAAAAATTCATGGAACTGCTTCTGAAAACTTTTGTTTTTCTCGGAAAAATAAAAATAGAAATACAGGAAATTGAAAATGGAAAATTTGTAGATACACCCGATTTTTACCTCGAGTCCGGGAAAGTCAGCCACGGAATTTTATGCAATGCTTATTCTTTTGTGGAGAAAACAAAATTGAGAATTGACAAGAAAAAACTGGAAAAAGTTAAATTGCCTCCAGGGCCAATTCTCAAAAAATTAAAAGAAGGCAAGAATATAATTTACGAGGGAAAGAAATATCTTGCCAGGGACTTAACTGTAAAAGGTGAAGGGAAAAAAATTTCAGTTGTTATGGATACTTCAATAAACAAAAATATAATTTCTTTTGTCAAAAATTCTGATTTGCTGATTTGCGAAGCAACTTTCAGCCAGGAACTTAATAAAAAGGCAGAAGAATACAAGCATCTGACTTCAAAACAGGCAGCAGAAATAGCGAAAAAGTCAAAATCAAAAAAGCTTTTTTTAACTCATTTAAGCCAGAGGCATGACAGAAATCAGAAAAAAATCCTTGAGGAGTCAAAGAAAATCTTTAATAATTCTTTTTTGGCAAGGGATTTGGAAACAATTGAAATTTAGAAAAGAATAAATATCTGTTATGGTTTAATTTATTATGGTTTTACCGATGGAAGTTTATGTTAATAAGGTTGACGGCAATTTATATAAGCGGAGAGGCAATTGTGCAATCAGAGATGACGGAAGCGTGATGAAAATTGAAGATGATAAAGAATTCTGGAAGGTTATGGTAAGAATTAATGATCCAATAAGTGCATATCATTTTATCGGAGAGGAATTGAGAGGCCGGGGAATTTCCTTGGACAAGCCCTCTTCAAATTAACAGAAAGGTTTTAAATAAGATTTCTCTTTAATTTTATTATGCCCTCGTAGCTCTATGAGAAATCCCCATTGTAAGGGAGAATCTCATTGTAGCAAGTGGGCGAGTAAAATGAGCCCTCGTAGCTCAGCCTGGATAGAGCACTAGCCTTCTAGCCATTACGCATAGGCTTCGCGAGACGCTGAAGAAGGAAAGAAAGTTAGGGGTCGCAGGTTCAAATCCTGTCGGGGGCATTGAGTAATTTCACGAGGATAGTCCGAAATGCGAGCGGGGTTGCGAATTTAAGTTGTAAATAAAATGAAAAAGAGTGTTGAAAAGGTTGCAATAGTCAAATGCAAGAGTTATAATCAAAAAGAAGTAGATAAAGCAATTAGGAAATTGCTGAAATTGCTGAATTTTCCTGTGAATCAGTATAAAAAAATCCTGATTAAACCAAATGTTTTAGGAATTTATGATAGAAATCAAAAGGCAATAACAACACACCCTTCCTTAATTGGTGCCGTATGTAGGGAATTGAAAGGCGAAAAAGTTATTGGAGAGTCCTCTTTTACAGACACAGAAAAAACCCTGAAAAAATTAATGCCTTTCAAGAACATAATTGTTTTTGAAGAGGGTAGATTAATTAAAATTAAAGACTCTAAAGCCAAAGTTCTTAAAAATTTTTATTTGCCTCAGATATTGAAACAAGCTGATTTGGTGGTCAATGTTTCTAAATTAAAAACACATAGTTTAACAAAAATGACAGGAGCAATTAAAAATCTTTATGGTTGTATTCCCGGCGGTATGAAACAGGTTTTTCATAAGAAAGCACAAGGAGACAAAAAATTTTCTTCTTTGTTAGTTGATATTTATCAGAATATTGAACCAGAATTAAATATTATGGATGCGATTATTGCTATGGAAGGAGAAGGACCAAGTGCAGGCAAACCTAAAGATGTTGGATTAATCTTGGCTTCAAAAAATGCAGTTGCTTTAGATATTGCTGCTGCAAAGATAATGGGTTTTGAGCCAAAAAATATCTTAACTATAAAAGAGGCTGTTAATCGGGGGCTTTATTCAGGATTTGAAATTGAGGTTGCAGGAGAGCTTAAAAAAATTTCCAATCTTAAGTTTGAAAAACCAACTTCAGAAAAGAAAAATTTGGTAAGAGTTCTTTTAAGAAGATTAGCAAGAGAAAATCCGATTATTACTGATAAAGACAAATGCGTGAAATGCGGTTTGTGTGCGGGAAAATGTCCTGTTAAAGCGATAACCCTGAAGCCATATCCTGAAATTGACAGAAAAAAATGCATAAGATGTTTTTGTTGCATTGAAATATGTCCTCAACATGCTTTGCGTTTGAAAGAAACTTTGTTCAGAAGGCTTGTTGGAAAAATAAGAAAAAAGAGGAAGAGAAAATTAAGGAACGATTAACAAATAATTTTATATATCTTCTTTATCTAACATTTTTATGCGGAGGTGGCACAGCGGCTACTGCAATCGGCTGCAGCCCGGTTATTCGTGGGTTCGAGTCCCACCCTCCGCTTTAAACAAATCTAAAGATTTGTTAGAAATAGGGGTGTGACTCTCCGAGTCCCTATTCAGCCATCGAAAAGTCGTTATTGGTTTAGAGTGATTGTCGCTTTTCGATAACTTCACCCTCCGCTTTCACTCAAATCACGGGCGATAGTGAAGTTCGTGAAAGCATCGGCCCTCCGCTTTTTTGAACAAAGCGAGAAAAAGAGGTTAGCCAAAAATTCAGTTTTTCGGTATTTGCTCCGGATGTACATTTATAAAAAATCGGTAAGAATACCCCCAAATTTATTGTGAATTACCGAAAGTACTTTAAAGTATTGAATATTAAATTTCCTATGATTACGCAAATGAATTTCAGATATCGAATATATCCTTCTAAAAATCAAATTGTTAAGTTGAACAAGACTATTTCTGATTGTTGTTTCATCTACAATAAACTTCTTGAAGCCAAAGTTAATGCTTACAAAACTGACAAAACAAATATCACTCAATTTGATATGAACAAGATTGCAAAGGACTTTGATGTTCCTATTCATAGCCAAGTTAAACAAAATATTTCCAAGCGAATTAATGATGCTTTTCAGCATTTCTTCAGAAGAGTTAAAGAGAAAAAAGGTAAGGTTGGATTTCCCAGATTTAAAACTCTTAATCATTACAAATCCATAACCTTTCCTCAAAGTGGTTTCAAGTTTACTTCTGATAAAAAACTCTTTGTCAGCAAGATTGGAAGTATTCCTATTATCTTGCATAGAGTTCCGAAAGGGAAACTCAAAACTTTTACTATCAAGAGAACTGCTCTCGGCTGGTTTGCTATTTTCTCCTGTGCCGATGTCCCTATTGAAAAAATTGATGTTCCAAATAATCATATCGGAATTGATGTCGGGATTGAAAGTTTTGCCGTTTTGTCCAACGGAGAAAGAATTGAAAATCCTAAATTCCTGATTAAATCCGAGAAGAAACTCTCCAGATTTCAAAGAAGATTGAGCAGGAAGAAAAAAGGAAGTGCTAATAGAAGAAAAGCAAGGTTTAAAGTTGCCAAACTTCATCAGAGAATTTTCAACCAAAGGCAGGACTTTCTTCATAAAACTTCTTTCAATTTGATTAAACAATTCAAAATTATTAGTGTTGAAAAACTCGTTATTAAAAATATGGTTCAAAATCATCATCTCGCTAAAAGTATTAACGATGC
>Ga0209541_10001830_pt1 | contig 41546 bp, 47 predicted proteins | sample RifCSPlowO2_01_FD_184027 | JGI IMG/M metagenome (GOLD analysis project Ga0209541, IMG submission 184027) | Groundwater microbial communities from Rifle, Colorado - Rifle CSP2_plank lowO2_0.1 (SPAdes) (version 2) | ecosystem: Environmental > Aquatic > Deep subsurface > Groundwater | place...
AGGGTAAAGGGGTTTATACTGTAACGAAGTTACATGTACGCCGCGCTCACATTGCGAGCCGAGCGGGGCGAGGCGAGCTAATCAAATGAAGTTCGACATTTTTTGTAAACGGCCAGCCAAGGATTCGAACGTATTTGTCGAAACCTGCTGTATACCTGAAACTTCAGAACTCGGAGTCGGAGTAGCAGAAATATCTTTTTGGTGCTCATAAACCGCCACGCCCACAGCTGTCGTCCCTGCCACAACTGTGCCGGCAAGCAAAATTTTGCCGAGTAACGTTCCGAATATAGCGGATATAAATTGGCCGACTTGTATTGTATCGGCGCTCAGGCCCAAAAACTCCCGTAGTTTAGACGTCTTTTTCTTCTCCTCCATTTCAAAGTGAGTATACACCTGGAGACTAAAAAATTTCTATGTTATCCTGTTGCAAACCAAATCTTTCTTTAAATTTCCGGCGCTATTTTGCACAACTTAAATATCTTGATTGTTGTAAAATTCAAGAATGAAACGAAACATAAAAATTACCTACTTACTAAGCTATCTTAAACACTCATGGTTTTGGATCGGCATTTGGGTTTTTTATTATTTGCGATTCACCGACTACGCAGGTATAGGCCTAATTGAAACCGTCATGATTGGCACAATGTCTTTATCAGAAATACCCACAGGTGCCATCGGAGATTTATTTGGTAAAAGAGTTACCCTTTTTATAGGCTTTTTCATGGAATCCGCGGGAAATTTTATAATGGCTTTTGCGCCCAATTTTAATGTTTTGGTCCTGTCTGTTATTATAATGTCTTTTGGCGGATCAATGTACTCGGGTACGTCAGAGGCACTTGCTTACGACTCGCTAAAACAAATCGGCAAAGAACGAAATTACAATAAAGTCACAGCAAACTCACAATCTTTTCAATGGATTGCCGTTACACTTACAGGAATAATAGGAGGGCTTTTATACAAAATTAACCCTTCGTACCCGTTTATAGCTTCGGGAATTTTCTTTTTTATTGGAGCGCTATTATGCCTTTTAATACACGAGCCCAGAATTGATACCGAAAAATTTTCTATTAGAAATTTCATAAATCAAAACAAGATCGGACTTAGAAGCTTATTTATAAATAGCGAAGTGAAACGGCTAACACTTTTTCTCGCGGCGATAGGAGCAATAATAGTTCTTTCTTGGGAAATGCTTGATGGTATATTAGGGATGGAGTTCGGCTATGATCCGCTAGGTCTTTCCGTTTTGTCGGCAGTTTTGTTTTTAGCAGCGGCTGGGGCATCACAATTGACTGCGTTTTTACATGAAAGGTTCGGGGCATCAAAAGCAATAATATTTCTCGCAATAATAACAATTGTTACTTTTTTAGTGTCACCTATTGCCGGCCTTATTATCGGAGGACTAAGTTTAATTCTTCGGTCAGCAGTACAAACGATAATAGTGAACTTAACTTCCGTTGTGATAAATGAGAACGTAGAATCAAAATATCGAGCTACAGCGCTTTCATCTTTTAATATGTTTAAAAACCTGCCTTACGTTCTGTCGGCCTATCTTCTTGGCAGCTTGATGGATACAATAACTGCCAGAAATTTTGCCTTTGTTTTAGGGGTATTGCTCGGAACACTACTTCTAATTAATAGTATTAGAACTAAAAATACCAGTAAACGTTATGCTAAAATGTAGACATGAAAATTATTAAAAAAGTCTACAAAATAAAATCTTCGGTCGAAAAAGTATGGGATGCGCTAACTAATCCAGTGACTATGGACAAATGGGGCGCAAACTCCGCCAAAATGAGCGACAAGCAAGACTTTGAGTTTTCGCTTTGGAATGGAGATATCTGGGGAAAAAACACAGAGGTTGTCTCCGGCAAAAAACTGGTGCAGGAGTGGTTTGCAGGAAAATGGTCCAAGCCTTCCATTGTTACTTTTACTTTGTCCGAAAAAGACGGAGTCACTACTCTGGCTTTGGTACATACCGGTGTCCCGGAAAAAGAGTTTGATTCGATAAATACTGGCTGGGACAGTTTTTACCTGGGAGAAATCAAAAAACTTCTTGAGCCTTAGTTAAATAATTCTCGTTTTAATAAATTAAGTGCCTCTACTAATAGTTTTCTGTTTTTTTCATTGTGTTTCCAGATGCTTGCTCCCGATGGGTGTGGTAGTGGAATTATCGACAGCTCTTTTTCCAATAAATTATACGGATCCAACTTGTACATATTCCCAATTACACTGTTTAATTGGCTAAACTGCATATCCAGACAATAACAAATAGATAATTTTCCAACAGGAACAACTAACTGCGGATTAAAATCTGAGATTCCAATTGAATAAAGCCAGTTGTTTAGCGTCGGCCAGTCATGCAAATCGCTCTTGTTTCTGGGCATCGCCTGGCCAATAAAAATTGCCCGCTTCATTACAGGTTTTCTTTGAAAAACTCCACTGTCCGTTGCATAGCGGTCGTAAAACTTAATCCCGTAAGATTGTGGCCACCTGAGGGATATTCAAATAGCTCGTGGCTTATCTTTGTGTCGTCTAATATCTCCATTAAATCACGACTGTAGCCGATGTTCACCACCCCATCGTCTACGGCGTGATGTATTTGAACAGCGCCACCTACACCAGCCAAATAATTCGTGGGGACAACTTGGTACCAAAAGTCGCTCGTGGGGTTGAAATCGCCATGAGTATTTCTAAGCTCCTCGCGCTTTTTTCTCCTTTCGGATTCTTGAGGCGGAGGCTGATAACTGTTATCGCTAATTCTATACTTTTGCATGTCTTCATAACTGTAAACTGCACCCGCCCAAATGACCACAGCCCGAATATCCTGCAACGCTACAAGGCTTCTAAAGACAATGTTGCCAGCCATCGAGTGACCCCAAAGGCCAATTTTGGCCTGATCAACAAAGTCCGCACCAAAAAGAGCGGCACGCGCATTCAGAGTATCAATAATATAATCTCCCGAATAATAAGCTCCACTGGCAACGCCCTCTGATTTAGCATGCCCCCGCAGGTCAATTTTGAAAACCACAAAACCATTTTTTGCCAAATAATCAACGTAAGAATTATAGTTAGCTGTCGTCTTGTAACTTGCCGGAGGGATGTAGCCGTGGATAAAAATAATCGCCGGCCAGGGGGGTGAACCCGTCGAAGGCACAGTTATAAGTCCGTTTATCTTTAGACCATCCGAGTTATAGCTTGTCAAATAAGAAGTGTATTGAGTGTTTTCGGAATATTTTTCAAGATTACCTAACTTACTCTCGTAAGTTCTTTCCCGTAAATACGGAAGTGTAATTTTCCTAAACTCAAGTGATATAGAATTAACCGGTTCGGAAGTTTTCTGAGGAGCCGAAACCCCTCCGGTTGACACAGAAATTTGCATTCTCGATAGCACATAGAAAATCACTGCCGTAGCTGTCACAAACCCCAACAATTTTTTTGACATCCGTATAGTTTACAATAAATGTACAATACTGTCCGAAGAGCTCTTTTAGTCAATTTTTAAACAAAAGGCTTAACAAAAAGGCAGAGATTGATATTAAAACAACAATTGGTCCCGGCGCCACCCCTAAAGATTGTGCAACCAGTATTCCGCAAGCGGCCGAAGCCACACCAATAACCGAAGACATTATCTGAAAACTTCTAACACTTTTTGTCATGTTTTTCGCAGCTACGGCGGGAACGATTACTAATGCACCCGTCAAAAGCGTTCCTACAAACTTCACGCCGAGTGCAACAACCAGGCCAACCAAAAGAAGATATGCAAGGTTTACTTTGTGCATTTTGACGCCCATCGACCGGGCCAGATCTTCCGAAACTACCCCAAGGAGCAGCCTGTCAGACAACTTCATTGCACCAAAGAAAATCAAAATCGATCCGCAAATCGTTACTAATCCGTCAAACAAATTTATATTTTCAATATTGCCAAAAAGAGCTTCGAGCAATTCCGGCTCCGGTGTTATTAAAATTCCCATTGCCAAACTTGCAGTAAAGAAAACCCCGACCAAGGCTTCAGAGTAAACTTCCGTCTTTTCCCCTAAATACCAAATTCCGAAAACCGCAAAAGTCAAAGCCATTATCGCCCCGACAATGGGGTTTAGGGAAAACGTGAGTGCAATCGCCATTCCGGGAAGAGCCACATGGCTTAAAGCATCACCAACCAAAGACATTCTCTTTAAAACCATAAAAGACCCCAGTAATCCCGAAGATGCTCCCACTAAAGATCCCACCAATATAAGGAAAATTGTATTAGCCATTGTGCTGATGTTCGTGATGTTTAAAAAAGTTAACCTCATCCCCGTAAAGCCGATTTAAGCTTGTTTTATCTATGGCGCTTCGGGGTGGACCAAAACACACCTTCTCTTTATTTAAACAAAGTACGTTCGCAGCATACTTATAAACAACCTCCAACTCGTGAGATATAAAAATAATAGTCAAATCTTCTTCTTCTTTTAATTTACTTATCAAGCTGTAGACCGTTTCTTCCGCAGATATATCCACACCGCTAGTAGGCTCGTCGAAAAGCAAAACATTAGGTCTACCAAGTATCGCAAAAGCAATTAGCACCCTCTGGAGCTCTCCACCGGACAATACTCCCAATTTTGTTCCTAAAAGCCGGCTTCCTCTGTGAATGGAGTGCAAATTATCACTTCCAAATCCCACTTTAATTAACGCCTCCTCAACTTTTAAGTGATCCTTCTCCTTAAACGACAAAAATTCATCCACGGTAAGCGGAACGTCTTTATCTACATACAACTTTTGAGGAACATAGCCAATAGTAGCACCGCTCGCCCAAATCACTTTTCCCTTGTACGGTAATAAACCCAAAATGCATTTAAACAATACAGTTTTACCTGCGCCATTCGGGCCGATAATTGCCAGCGTGTCGTCCTTTTTAACATCAAAGGAAATATCTTCAAGAATTTTGTGGCCGTCAAATACTACATTTAAACCGGTTACTTTGAGTAATAAATCGTCTGTCATTCCAAACCATTAAACAAATAAATGGCAAATCCCGTAAAATTCCAGTTTGTATTTTTTGCAATTTTCATTGACTAGATGGCTGTTGGAAGGCTTGTTGTGGCTTAGAGTCTGCTTCCATCAGCGAGTATACTTCGGTATAGCCACCGTTATGTTGGTGTGGTGCACTTCTAGCAATGTCCAGCGCTTCATTAAACGAGTCAAGGTTTACTACCATATAGCCGCCCGCCCCGTCTATAATGCTAGAAACGTGGTTTTCGGGCCCCTGGACTTTTTTTTGTTCTTCGGCAAAGGGCATGCCCGACTCATATTTACCCTCGTTTGTTAACCCCTGGATCCAGGTTTTCCATTCTTCCATGTGGGTGACCTTTGTTTCGGGCGTCGGGTCCCCGCCTTTAAATACTAACAAAAACTTCGCCATATATATCTCAAAATTAGTTTAACCAAAGTTATCCTGGATAGCAATTGGGCCAGAGATAACTTTTACCTACTGAAATTGCATACGCTGCCGTTTGAGTCGCTTCTTCGGCGTTATAACGAAGGCCTAAGTTTGCATCTTCACCCATCGCAGACCTACTAGTTTTCCACGCACCCGGGCCGAACTGAAAAAGACCAACATAAACCCCATTAGTCGAATTTGCAATCAGTCCAGACTCGCAAATAGCCAAGTGTCGCAAGACATTCACGTCCACGCCGTACTGGAGCGCAAAGCGTACCAAAAATTCTTGTATTTGCTCTTGGTTAAATTGAGGTGGAGGAATTACGGTAGGGACCGGTGATTGAGTAGGCGTGGAAACCGGCGAAGGAGTTTTGGCCAAAAGCCGATCAGTCTCTGGCTGAGAACTCGGTACAGCGCCTGGAGTAAGGCTCGGTTCGGTAGGTTCCCTCTTATACCATCTGGTAAACCAAGCAGCAAACATCACCGCTAAAAGGCATTCCAGTAAAAAAAACTTCTGCCAAGGTTTCATAATTTACTACTTTTGAAGGGCAGCGGCAGTTACCAACAAGACAAGAAAAAACAAGCAAAGCCAAGCCGTCGTGTAAACGACCAAATTAATCGCCTCACGTTTTTTGTCATTGAAAAATAGTTTATAAGGCCTGTAAAATACAATCAGCCCGCAAACCAGACCTGAAACTATAAAAAGCACCAAAAAAGCTACTGGACCTAAGTAACTAGGAACTTTGCCAAAAATTTCATTCCCCCTCCAAAAAAGCAATCCCACCAAGCCACAATAAAATGTAATTCCAAGTGACTGAAGAAGAGCCATCAATTTCAGAGAGCTTTTACCCACAAATCAATTATACTACCCGGGGCAAGCTGTGCTAAACTGACAGCATGAACAAAGTAATTAAAAGAGACGGTAACGTGGAAGATTTTGACACCGGGAAAATTGAGCGGATTGCCAAAGCAGCCGGACTCAATGACGTTGACTCCCAAAAGGTTGCTAAAAATGTGGCTGAATGGGTGCTTGCTCAGGGCAAACCGGTACAGACCGTAGATATCCGAAATGAGGTCGTCAACGAATTACAAAAAGTAAATTCTTATGCGGCAAATCTTTATCTGTGGTATGAAACCACTAAATACAAGCAGGATAAAGTCTAGTCTGCAACTATTCTCAACCTTCTTCACAATCTTCACACTCGCATTTTAGAGTCTTAAACCCTTCGTCGTTTAATAAGCTTTTTATCAAAGTGACCCTTCCACCTTTTTTATCTGGTTCTCTCGCCAACTCCCAAACTAACATGTGAATCAGGTGTCTTGCAGTCTCAGTCAGGGCTCTGTTGCCAAATATTGCCTTTGCCTTAGGAACCACGTTTCGATTTAAATAGACTGCGGACAACAAAGCTCCACCTGGTGTTATTTCGGGATGCCCGTCTTTTCCTTGCCTCCTGGCTAGTCCCATTAGCACTAAGTCATCCCAGGGAATTTTAGAAGCTCTGAAACTTAGCGACCTGTGTCTATAATACGCACCCAATGGCACCATAAAACCTGTCTTGGGAACTTTTTTATCAGATGCTGCGGCGTTAGCGACCTCTTTGTTGGTAGCCGGTTTAAGTACCTGCAAAAACCTTTCATCCGGCTCGGGAGTTTCTAAAACGGTTTTTACTAAGTCGGCTTTAACCTCTCCTACCTCAGACGATTTAACTCCCGCAACAGTGATTGGAATGGGCAACTCCGCAGGTTTTTGGTCTTCAAGTTCGCGCAAAACCTCAGCAAGAGTAAAAGCTTCTGCCTCTCTGATAAGTATTGCGGTTTTATACGTTGCAGTCAAGATTCTCGCCTTGACTTCCGCCAAAAGTAACTGGTCGATTCTTCTTTGAGGACCAGTCTCAATGCTACTCATTGCCTCGGCAATTGTCTTTCCACTATACAAAGTTATTATTCTCTCAATCTCTTTCGGTCCTATCCCAAGAAACTCACAGACCCCCAATACTTTCTCAACTTTATTTTCTGACATCGGCAGCTTGCCCGAATACGCTAGTGAAACGTCGTCGCCCATTACAAACCGCTGATCAAAATCGGCAAACATTACCTGTCCGATTTCTTCTTTACCCGGTATGTCATCACCATTAACCCTTGCTCCCAACTCCTCCCAAGCAACTTCGGGAAATTCCGGGTCCAATTGATCGGCAATTCTAAGCCTATCTGAGCCACCACCGGCAAATCCCCTAACGTGAACTACAAGAGGTATTTGTCTAGATAGAAAATCTCTAATTCTAGTCCTATTCAAATGACCAACTTTATAAACGTTGTGCTCTCCACGATTTACATAACCCACCTCTTCCAAAGCTTTCATATTTCTATATGCCGATGTCCTCTCCAAACCAGATAGTTCAACTATCGCTTTTCCAATAACTTTTCCGTCGTCTAATCCAACTAGGCCAGAAATTCTAGAAAGGAAATCCGCCAAGTGCGGTTCGAGTAGTCTTTCATCCGTCTCGTCAGCAACCCAATTGTTAAAATTTCTTTGATTTAGTATATGTGGCGGCTCGGGTCTGGAGAGCGCTTCGAGAAAATTATTTGGTCTTGTCAAAAGTCTGTAGCCAAGCCTTTTCGACACTTCTAGTAGTCCTACCTCCGAAAGTGGTCCTAGCATATGTTCATATAACTGCTCTAGAGTAAAATGACCCTCTGCCACTGCCGCTACCTCCTGGCGAGTTATCCATGGAACAAGAGATTGATTTACTTTTAGCCTCGTCAGCTCACCAAAGTAAGCTGCCATTGCTTTAGTTTCTTCAACCATTCTGACAGAAGCCACACTTCCGCCCTGGCGCAAAACCTGCAGGTCTATCAAAGAGTGATCAACTTCCACAATCACCCTACCTGTAAACGGTTCGGAAATTTCTGCCGGCTGGCGACGTCTAATTTCAAGCATTAACAAATTATACTATATCTTATAGTTTGGTTCTAGCGCACAACTTGAAATGTTTGTTATATAATTGCGCAATGACAAAGTATCAAGAATATTTCGAGCGAATGCTAAGCCAAAACAAGAAATTTTTCGATGAATTCAAGCTCATCCATGACAAATTTGCTTTAGACCAAGACCGTTGCCAGAATGAATACAACGAAATAGGAAGTAAGGCACTTTTAATAATTAAAGACTGGGAAGACAGGCTTTGCAAACAGTCGGAAAAGGCAGGCTACTCAACATTCACCGGTGGATTAGCCGAAAAATTTCAAGCCGAGATAAGAAGAAATTTTGCCATGATAGACTGGATCGGCGTATTAAATAAATCGTCAGAAAAAGACTTCGTTCTAAAAAAGCTACTTTGAACCCAAACTTTCCTTGTCAAAAGAAAAAACCAAATTCCTTTTCGCGGGTCCATTAAATTCGATCAAAACCACCCTCTGCCATTTTCCGAGCTTGAGTTTACTTCCCTTAAAGGGTATACAAACAGAAGGACCAATGAGCGTTGCCAATATGTGATCCTGCACATGCGTCGGGTCGTGAGGGTGGATGTAATCGAGTTTCGGAATAAGCTGACCGAACGCTTTTATCATGTCTTTATCTGTCCCCGGATCAAGGTCAGCTGTCGTAACTGCACAAGTTGTGTGCTTGACAAAGATGGTACACATTCCCTCGCCCTCACCGACACTTTTGAGTTCCTGCTCAATTTGCGGGGTAATGTCAACCACTTCACGCAGCTTTTTTGTCTCAACGACTAAATCAATCATACAATTTATAATACCACAAACGCCAATCCTGGATTTAGAGGTCAAGAAATTGGCTAGATCTTGGTCAATTTCAAGCGAAGTGAATTTCCCACAACTGATATCGAGGACGCTGCCATGGCAAAAGCCGCCAATGCAGGGTTAAGTAACCAGCCTGTAAAGGGGTATAAAATACCGGCGGCAACAGGAATCAGAATCACGTTATAACCAAATGCCCAAAATAAGTTTTGACGTATCGTATTCATTGTTCTTCGAGACAAATCAATTGCCGATACGACAGACTTCAAGTCCTTATTTAAAAGGGTAACGCCGGCAGATTCTATTGCTACGTCTGTCCCCGAACCCATCGCTATTCCGACATCAGCGCTGGCCAATGCGGGAGCATCATTAATTCCGTCCCCGACAAAGGCCACTGCAAACCCCGAACCACGAACTTTTAATCCTCTAACTTTGTCCGCTTTTTGATCAGGTAGTACGTCTGCCAAAACATTTTTTATACCAAGTGACTCTGCAATCGCTTTACCGGTCCTCTTGTTATCCCCTGTTATCATCCAAACCGCAACCCTCTTTTTAGTCAAAATATTTATAGTTTCCTTAGCACTTTGCTTAGGCACGTCGGCAACTGCGACAATTCCAAGCAGTTTTTTCTTTTCTGCCAGAAACATTACCGTTTTGCCCCTAGCTTCAAGCCCAATCGAATCTTTTTCCAAGTCGCGAGTATCAACGCCTGACTCGGCCATTAATTTTCTATTGCCAAAATAGTACATCTTCCTTTCAATAGATCCTCTTATACCCATTCCATGCAGAGCCTTAAAATCACTGACCGGCAGCGCGTTTATTTCTTTTTTGCGTGCTTGTTCCAAAACAGCCTCTGCCAAAGAATGCTCCGATCCTTTTTCCAAACTTGCAGCAATTTGTAATAAATTTCGAATTCTACCTGCCTGCCGGCGAGATAGGAATTTTAAATTTTTAACTGGAGTGACGTCGGTCACGACTGGTTTGCCTTCCGTCAAGGTTCCCGTTTTATCAAAGATAATGGTGTTAATTTTGTTTGCAATCTCGAGTGCTTCCGCGTCCTTTATCAAAATCCCTTTTTCGGCGCCCTTGCCCACTCCTACCATAATCGCAGTCGGCGTCGCTAGTCCCAAAGCACAGGGGCAAGCGATAATTAACACAGCTATCATATTGGAAAATGCAAATGAAAAACCTGAAGTTACATACCAGACGACGAAAACCGAAGTCGCAATCATCAAAACAACCGGTACAAAGACGCCGGAGACTTTATCTGCAAGGCGCGCAATAGGCGAGCGGGAACTTTGGGCTTCACTTACCATCTTTACAATCTGGGCAAGGACAGTATCTCGACCTACTTTGGTGGCTCGCATAACAAAACTGCTGCTTGTATTAAATGTTGCCCCAATAACAGCATCTCCCTGGCCCTTGTCAACAGGCATTGACTCACCTGTAACCATAGATTCGTCCAGACTGGAAGACCCCTCGGTAATCACTCCGTCAACAGGAATTTTTTCCCCTGGCCGGACCCGGATTAAGTCATCTACCTTGACTTCTTCAACGGGTACATCAGTTTCTTTTTCACCTCTAATAACTCTGGCCGTTTTCGGAGCGAGCCCAAGCAATTTACTAATAGCATCGCTGGTATGTGCCTTGGCTTTTGCCTCCAAATACCGACCCAGTAAAATCAGTGTAATAATCACGGCCGATGTATCAAAATACATTGCCCCGTCAGCATTAAGAGATATTACCGAATATAGATAGGCAACCGAGGTACCGATAGCAATTAATGTATCCATACTTGCAGCTCGGTTTCTTAGCCCCGACCAAGTAGCCAAATAAAATTCCCTCCCCGCCCAAAACTGCACCGGCGTAGCAAGAAACCACAAGAGATAAGGGTTCATCTGCGTGAAACTTCCCAAGAGAATAGCTATGCTCAGAATTGAAGAAACTATTACTTTAATTTTCAGTTCCTGTAGTTGCCTTGTTTTTTCTTCTTCTTTTAGCTCTTGGGTATCCTTCCCCAATATCGCTTTATAGCCGGCGCTCTGTACTGCCTTTTCCAAGTCTTTAGGACTACAAACTGTATTACTATACTCGACACTTGCCTGTTCGCTTCCATAATTTACCTGTGCGTTAACTACGCCTGAAGTACTTTTCAGACTACGTTCAATCAACCGCGCACAACTGGCACAGTGCATACCTATTACAGGAAAACTGAGTTTTGCGATTTGAGTCATGAGTTTAACCCACCACTATCTTCCCCTTAAACATATTCATTGCACAATGAAATTCATATTTTCCCCGTTCTTTAGGATTAATTTCAACATTTACCGGTTCGTTCATCGGTAAATACCTTTTAATTTTAAAATCAGGAAAGACAAGCTCTTCCAAACAACTATTTGAGTCCTTCCTCAAAAAGGTTAATGTTGTAGTTTTGTCTTTTTCTAATCTTATTACGGACGGTTTATAACCACCCTCAACGGTTACTGTCAACTTGTTGGCCGCAACGGTTGCGGCCTCCTTTTTCCCAAAGAAAAACCAGTACACAAAACCAATAACCCCAACTCCTAAAACGGTCACAACTATTTTATCCATTTTTTATATGCTACCTGCCGTCCTTTTAAACAAGTCGAGGACTTCTTCGATTAATTTCTCTCTTTCCGACTTCGTACCGTGGATCTCTTTAAAAACACAGGAGTGAAGATGGCCGTGAAGCAAGCGCTCATCAACCTTTTTCAAAGCGGCCTGAACCGCACGGGACTGGTGTATGACATCGGGGCAGTAAGCACCGCTTTCAACCATTTCCCTAACCTTTCTCAAATGGCCTTCGGCCCGAGCCAATCTGTCTGCAACTTCTTTCCTGACTTTAGTATCCATCTTAATTCACTCCGTCCCTATCCCCCCGATGGGGATATTAAAATCATAGACTTCCTCTTGTTTTTGTCAAGAATCAAAAAGTACTCCTTGATTGGTAAGGTTTACTTATTTAAAATCGACTGATATGAATACGTTCTGGCTAGCTTTCGTCACCGGGCTCACAACCGGTGGTGTATCCTGTTTAGCCGTCCAAGGCGGACTCTTATCGTCTACTATCGCGAATCAACAATCTACCGGGTCAAAACAAACAGTGGCCGCATTTCTAGCCTCAAAATTACTGGCCTACACAATCCTAGGCGGTCTTCTTGGCTTAATAGGAAGCGCAGTCACTTTCAGTTTAACGCTCCAAGGCTTGATGCAGATAGCAGCAGGGCTTTTTATGTTAGCCACGGCCGGAAGATTACTCAACCTACACCCTGTTTTTCGCTACACAGTGTTTACCCCTCCAAAGTTCATACTCCGAAAGCTTCGCAACAGAAGCCACAATGCCTCGACCTTCGCTCCCGCATTTCTGGGAGGTTTAACCGTTTTTATTCCTTGTGGAGTAACACAAGCCATGATGGTTCTGGCGGTCGCCAGCGGAAGTGTATTTTCAGGTGCAGCTATAATGTTCTTTTTTACGCTGGGAACAACACCTGTCTTCGGCATTATAGGCGCTGCAGCATTAGAGCTTCTAAGCAAAAAGCCGTTCGCCTATCTTGCCGCCAGTGTGGTCACGATTCTTGGAATTTTGGCTATTAACACGGGGCAGGTCCTCCGGGGCTCCCCTCACACAATCCAAAACTACATTAAAGTTGCTGCAAAGGGTCAAGACGCTTACACATTACAAGGAAAAACTGCAGGCCTTGACAATGCCGGAATGCAAGTGGTTAGTATAGACGTATCAAATTATGGCTATTCGGCGTCAGCTTCCGTGCTAAAAGTTGGCGTGCCGGTGAAACTGAAATTAAAAACTCAAAACGTGACAAGCTGTTCAAGGGCATTTACAATTCCTGTTCTTAATCTGACAAAAATTCTTCCGGAATCTGGTGAAGAAATTTTAGAGTTCACACCCGCTAAACCGGGCCGGCTTGCATACAACTGCTCAATGGGCATGTACACTGGATCATTCACAGTTGTTGAATAATCCAATTTCAAAATCAAACCTGTCTGCCGACAGGCAGGTGTAAAAAAACATGAAAATTATTAAAAGGACTTACAAAGTTGCTGGTATGGATTGCGTATCGTGTGCAGCTTTGCTTGAAATGGATTTGGAAGATTTGGGAATTAATGCAAAGTGTAGTTATCCAAAACAGACATTAAACGTCGAGTTTGACCCAAAAAACACAAATGAAGATATGATCAAAAAAGTGGCCAAATCCTCAGGTTACTCACTCTCCTAATAATTAGCTGGTATAATTGCAACTGATGATTACTATTTATGAAAACATCGAGGGGCAAAAGCGGGAAACCCAGCTAAACATATCTCCTAAATCCACGAACAACATCTCGAATGTTCTATTTTCCCCGTTTGGAAATAAGTTTTTAAATGACTTAACCCAAAAAACAAACCTTGACGAAGAAAATGAAATGATGGTCAGAGTAAGCGAAGCTTTGGGGGGCTTGGTTTATATATACGAACGCATCCGTAATGTTATCGAATACAAAGGTGAAAACGTGCTTCGCAGATCTTCGATTGAACGCATGATTAAAAGATTACTCTGGGAGCGGCCAAGACACAATTCGTTAAAGGTCGCAGAGGCTTTGATCAAAGAACTCATTTGGTCGCGTTACCTTCCCAACAACAAAGTTCCCCACTCCAAAATAACCCAAATAGCCGAAATTGTTGAAAAATACAAATACCTGATCGCGACGATTCATGAACGAGGAACAGTTCTTGCTTATTCAAGGCTCCGTGAATGGGTTTGGGGTATTGCTTCATGCGAAATCGAAGAAGCACTGCAAGCTTCTAAAAAAGAAGAATACGTTGAGCTTATGCATTCATGGTTTCTGAATTATTACGATTGGACAGACAATCAAATCAGCGACCACGAAAAAGACATCCAAATTTACTTGGCTGTCCACCGCAGTCTCGTAAAATCGGACGAAGCGATAATGCGGTACCACCTAGTTCTAAAGGAGATCCCAAATTGGACAAATGCAAAAAACGAAGATGTTGATAGATTTACAAAAAGTTTCTCCAAAATGCATGAGGAGATCGAAGACCACCTAAGTCACCCAAACAGAATGGCGCTTTTCAGGGTAGTTCAAAAACATGCTGCCCCGTTTTTAATCTTAAGAGAATTCATCGAGCGTGAAGGCGATTACCTTAAAATTCTCCAAGACCCGGCAAAATTTGAATCAAGCATATACGAACTTTGTGAAATAAATTACGCCAAAATCAGAAACAAAGTAAATAGAGGTATAGTCCGAAGTATACTGTATATCTTTGTAACTAAAATATTCATCGCTTTTTTGCTCGAAACTCCTTATGAACTTCTACGATTTGGGGCACTAAGATTTATTCCGCTTGCAATTAACATTTCGGTACCGCCCTTGATGATGACGCTTATTGGGTTAACCATCCGCATCCCCAGCGAGCAAAACTCAAGGAGAATACTCAACAAATTAAAAACAATTATTTATACAGTCGAAAGCCCGACAAAACAGAAGTTTTCACTTAAAAAGGCGTCTAGAAGCGGCAGGGCTTCACTGGTATTCTCAACAATATACCTAGTTCTTTTTTTGCTGGTTTTTGGCGGAGTTTCATATCTCCTGTTCAAACTCGACTTCACAATTCTTGCAATACTGATATTTTTCATGTTTGTTTCCATGGTTTTGCTTTTTGGCTCTCGTGTGCGATTTACGGCATCCCAATTGTCTATCACCCCCGAAAGAGAAGGTTTAATTAAACAAATTATTGATAATCTTTCTCTTCCCTTCCTAAGTATGGGGGTCTATCTGTCCAAAGGTATAGCAAAGCTTAATTTCCTTACAATACTGCTTGATTTTCTAATCGAAGCGCCTCTCAAAATTATAGTAGAAGTAATCGAAGAGTGGACCAGTTTTATTCGCGAAAAGCGTGAAGAAGTCGTTGAAGTACCCGAGCAATAATTATTTCAATATACAATTTTAATCTTTGCGCTTTCAATATAAACTTTTGAGCTGTCGAAAGATCGGAATTGCACGCGGTATAAATTTTTTCCCGACCACAAATTAGCTACCCCCGAGGAAACTAAAGTCGTAGTCAATTTATCTGTTTCTATATCACTCCCTGTAACCCCAATCCCATGAGTTACGTCGTAAAGCCTCACTTGCGCTTTACCACTATCTGCATGGAGCGACGCTTCAAAATAAACCTTTGCACCGTCGCCATAATCATTTTTAAGATCTACCCAGACTTCGCTTGAAGTAATATTTTGCCAATCCGGTGAGTTGGTAGATGCCTGGGCAATCAAAGTGATATAGTCAGTGTTTTTCTTGACAATTGTACTGGGTGTGGGAACTGCGATCGGACTACTCGCGGTTGTGGGTGTAGCTATCGGCGTTGTGGTAAAAAGCTGATCTTCCTCTGGAAGCGGCGTAGAAATACTAGGCATACTCTCAACAATTTTGACCATCGAATTGTTTGCAGAAAGTCTTTTTTCAAAAGAATCAATTCTGGTATATAGATAAAAACTAAAAGGAACAAGCAAGATAACTGCAACAAAAAGTAATAGCGTAATAAGAAAATGTATTTTTGGAGCAGCTATTTTCATTTATTTTTTCTTGACTTTGACTCCGCGCGCTAAATCCTCAATCTTAAATCCTAAATCATAAATCTTTCTTCGTATTTCATCAGCTTCTTTATATCTCCTTCCTCTTCTCGAGTTTTCTCTTTGTTTAACTAATTCCTGAACTTCCTTTGGAATTTGAGAATTGGAAATTGTAAATTTAGAAAGCTGGAGACCAAGAACTTGGTCAAAGCTTTCGATAAGATCATATTTATCATAATCCGGAATATTGGCCTTAACAACTTCCCAAAACACCGACAGCGCTTGGGGCATATTCAGATCGTCAGCGATAGCTTTTTCAAATTTTTCCCTGTAGAAATTTACTTTAGCCAATTTATCGACAGACAAAGTTGTTCGCCCTCTTGAATCGCGGTAATCGGTGACAATTCCCTGAAGCTTGTTCAAAGAAGTTTGGGCGGCTGCTAGCGCATCCCATGTAAAATTTATCTGTTGTTTATAGTGGCCGGAAAAGTAAAAATAGCGAAGTGCTAAAGGATCAATATTTTTAGCTTCAACATCATACAATGTGTAAGCATTGCCTTCGCTTTTACCCATTCGCTTACCGTCAACGGTTAAAAATGCACCGTGTACCCAATATCTCACAAACGGGTGTTTACCTGTTGCCGCCTCGCTTTGAGCAACTTCGTTTGGGTGATGGGTACTTTTTAAATCTTCACCGCCGGCATGAATGTCAAATTGTTCACCCAAATATTTCATACTCATTGCCGAGCACTCTATATGCCAGCCGGGAAAACCCACTCCCCAAGGGCTGTCCCATTCCATATGGCGTTTTACTCCAGTAGGAGAAAACTTCCAAAGAGCAAAGTCTCTTGGATTTTTTTTTTGTAGATTTGGCTCGACTCTCGCTCCTTCTTTAATCTTTTGAAGAGTCGAAAGCTCTCCATAAACATTCCCTGCTGTTTCATATGCTTGTACATCAAAATATATTCCGTCATCAATCTTATATGCATAACCTTTGCTATGAATTTTTTCAACCAGTTCAATTTGTTCTTTAATGTATTCCGTTGCTCTTGTGAACTTTTCAGGCCTTGTCAGATTCAATTTTTCATACGACTCTAAAAAGTCTTTTATATAAAACTCGGCGATATCCCATGCGCTTTTTCCTTGCTTTTTAGCTGCCTTTTCCATCCTGTCCTCGCCTATGTCGGCGTCCCCCAGGTTATCTCCTGTAAAGTGGCCCACATCCGTCAAATTCATATAAAATATAGGTTTATAACCCAAGTATTTTAAAACCCTCAGCAAAACGTCGCTTAGTGTATAAGTACGCCAGTTACCTATTGTCGGGTAATCATAAACAGTCGGCCCACAAGTGTATATCCCGACATCAGGAGGATTAATTGCTTCAAACTTTTCCTTTTTACCTGTTAATGAGTTAGTTAGATATAAATCAGCCATTATAGTTTATTGCGATACGTTGCGGCCTTTTTCGGCACGGCCTACGACATTTGAAAGACCGCCTTTTTTCGGACCTTTCGCACCCGGCCCTTTCCCTATCGAAGGCTTACTCGCAGTCATTGGCGCTTCACGGGGCCTAGCCGCCTCCAATTGTTGTCGTCTGACCATCTCTGCTTGCTCATTTTGTTGCTTCTCCTGCTCTTTCTGCCGCCTTATCTGGGCCATTTCCTCTTCAAGTTGCCGCGCACGAGCGACATCAAGTTTTTGAATTTCACCCTCGTCCACAAACCCCGTGTGAGTGCCTGGCAAATTATAAAGGTCGGGGGCTCCTGCCTGCGCCGACTGGTCAGACGGTTGCTGCAGTTTGGTTTCACCTGTTATTTGTAACCCGGTGCTTTTAGCAATCTCTCTAGTTTCCTCACCCAGCATTTTCCCAAACTGCACAAGCGATTTCCCGACAACTCTTGTGCCTTTTACCAAAGGATTAGCCATAACTACATTTCCCTCCTTCCCTCAATAGCCTGTATCAATGTCACATCATCCGCGTATTCCAAGTCTGCTCCCCTCGGTATCCCCATCCCTAGGCGCGAGACTTTGGGTTTTGGGTTTTGGGTTTTGAGTTTTTTATTAAGGTACATTGCAGTTGCCTCGCCTTCCATTGTAGGGTTAGTAGCAATAATAACTTCCTTAACAGGACCGCCATTTGTCAGTCTTTTGGACAAATCTTCGATATAAATTTCATCCGGGCCAATATTCTCTAAGGGGCTGATTGCTCCATGAAGAACATGATACAAGCCATTGTATTTTCCCATTCTTTCAATTGCAACTACATCAAGCGGTTGCTCAACTACAATAATAATTTTTGAGTCGCGGCTTGAATCACTACACAAATTACAAGGGTCGCTTTCCGAAACATTGCGGCAAATAGAACATAAAACAGTGTTTTTCTTCAGGTTAATTAGGGACCGACCAAATAAGTCAAGCTCACTTTGGGGAACATGCAGTAAATAGTATGTCAGTCGCTGGGAGGTTCTCGGCCCAATGCCGGGAAGTTTTTCAAAAGATTCGACTAAAGCTTGAACCGCTCTCGGTATCTTCATGTCAAGGAAATTATAGCAATTCTTAACTATCGGGGGAAATTTTAAATTGTTCTTTGGGCTACTGACCGAAGCCTTTGAGTATCCCGGAAAGGCCGCCGCCTGCATCCATCATTTTTTTAGCCGCTTTCTTCTGAACTTCTTTTAAAGCGGAATTGATTGCATCAACAATATCCTTTCTCTCCTCCCCGTCAAGTTCTATTCTTATAATTTTTTGGTCACCAGAAACGACCACTTTAATACCGTCACGCTCAAAACTTTCCGTAACACCGGCCAATTGCTTCTGAAGGTTCAACGCCTGCTGACGCATTTTAAGCAATTCTCCTGCTTGTCTTACTTTGTCGAACATTGTTTAGCTAGTCAGTACTATGAGCCAAATATTTCTTTTGCCGCTTCCATTATATCAATGTCTGTATTCTCCGTCAACGCATTTCCTGTCTTTTTTATTCCCCCAATGACTTTTTTCTTAGGTTGGTCAGTTAATATGCAAACTACTCTCACCGGCGAGCCAACAACAGACGTTAGGATATCTTCCAAAGTCTTTCTATAAACGTCCGCCTCTAACCGTTCTTTGTGAAACTTGTAATAAACCCCCAAGCGTAAATTTTTACCGTCAAAGTCCAAGGGCTTACTCGACCGAAGCAGCGCTTCTACTGACACGTTTTTCTGTCTGACTTGCGAGAGCACTTTCTGCCAGACATCGCTTTCAAATTTCAAATCAACATTGCCGTTAGCAACAACATCTTCCGAGTGGCCATTCGTAACTTTGTCCCTCGGTTTCGTATTTTTAACTACGCTCACCACCGGCTTATCCTGACCGGTTTTTTGCTTCCAGGCAATCAACTCCATCTCAAGAGATAACTGCGGAAGCGGCGTGTCGGAATACTTTTTTTGAGCCACCATTAACACTTCTATCAATGAAACTGATTCATTTCTGATTAGATAGTCAAAAGCGTCGGTCTTGCCAACGCCGAGCTTGGCTAAAAGCGATTCGTGAAGAGAGGCAATCATCCCGTCAATGAGCTCTCTAACCGATCCCCCTTTGTTAATCATTGCCTCCAACTCCTCAATAATTGCCTTGATATCTTTCTTGGCTATTATTTCAATATATTGCTTTGCTGTAATAGTTTTATTTTGTGTGACAAAACTCCTGGCTTTCTCCTGCGACAACTCCGTCTCCCCCACCATCATCTGTTCAATAATCTTGATGGCGTCTCTAAACGATCCGTCTGCAGCGAGCGCCACAACATCAAACGCCTCGTCATCAACCTTCCATTTCTCGCCTTTGGCAACACGGCTAAGTAACCTTTTAATTTCCGGCAAACTGGCTTTAGTAAAGACAATATTCGTCAGTCGCGATCTAACCGTTGGTATCAATTTTTCGGGGTTGGTAGTGGCCAAAATAAAGACAACGTGACTAGGCGGCTCTTCGAGTGTCTTTAAAAAAGCATTTGCCGCCTCGAGAGTCAACATATGTGCTTCGTCAACTACATAAACCTTTGTTTTAGCCGATACAGGTGACAGCTTTACCGCTTCGCGAAGGGATCTGATGTCGTCAATCCCGCGGTTACTTGCGGCATCCATCTCGATAACATCAAGGCTGTTTCCTTTGGTAACCGCCTCGCATTGCATGCACCTGTTGCACGGCTCTCCTGACTTACCGGGTTTTTCACAATTAATTGCCTTTGCCAAAATTCTTGCCGCCGAAGTTTTTCCAATTCCCTTAGGTCCGGAAAAAAGCAGGGCATGGGGAATTTTCCCCGAGGCAATTATTTTTTTAAGTCCCTCGCGCGCACTTGTCGAATCAAGCTCTCCGATGGTCTGAGGTCTGTACTTGAGGTATAGGGTCATAGAAATGTATACCAATATCCAATAAATACCAATTCCCAATAAAATTCAATTGGCAATTTGGCATTTGAAATTTAATCGTGGTGAATACCTGCCAAATGAAGTGCACCATGCTCCGCTAACTCTAATACAACTTGTTCAACTAATTTCCCGCTTGTGTTTGCCGTTTCAACCGCCTTCGGATAACCAATAATTATCTCTCCCAGATAAAGATCATGTCCCGGCTGATAGATAAATGGCTGGTCAATTTCAGAGTCAGGAAAAGCCAAAACCGGGTGCTCTCCAGCAACTTGCTCGCTTTCACCTAAGTACGACATGGCCAGTTCCGCTATTTTTTTCCTGCCGACAAGTGCTACTTCAACCGTCGAATCGGACATTATCCCGTTTTTTTCGAGTACCAACTGGACAACGGCCTTTATTTTTGTTGCCTTAATCGGGTAGTTACTCTGTTTGTAGACATTGACTTTGATCATCCAAGCTTACCTTTTACTACCCGGGCAACTTTAGCACCGTCTGCTCTTCCTTTTACCTTGGCCATTACAAGCCCCATAGTGCGTCCAAAGTCACCACCACTCTCGGCTACTGCGCTTGACACAATTTCTTCCAATTCCACCCCGGACAGTTCTTTGGGCAAATAGTCTTTTAATATTGCCAGTTCTTTTTTTTCTTTTGCTGACCGCGCTGCTTCACCGGCTTTGTCATAAATCTCAATAGCGTCTCTACGCTTTTTGGCTTCTTTGTTTACGACAGCCAATTCTTCTTCCGTCGACAAAACGTGTTGCTTGGCAATTCTGTCGTAATTAAGAGCCGAGGAGAGCATGCGCAGAGTCGAAAGTCTAATTTCGTCTCTGGCCTTAAGTGCCTCAATAATCTGTTTTTGAATAGTGTCTGCGATCATCTTTTCCGATATCCACTTATTAACCGTATTTTATCTCCTAGACTTTTTAACTCTTCATCTGGCGCCCTGTCGGCATCATGAGAGGATAAATACCCTGGATACTTTTTGAAAAAAACTTTTTTGGATCTCTCGATTTTCTCCCACCATTTAAGCTCTGATGTCCCGTGCATAGGAAATAACTTTGAATGCAAGTGATCTACACCAAAACCTTCAAAAAACATTCCGCATCTTGATACATCATCAAAGGACTTATCCAAAATTTTTGCGACTTTTTTAGTTGCTACTACTAGATCCGATAGGATTTTGTCATTATTAGCAAACGCATAGCTAGGATTGTGCATTTTGGTTGCAACTATAGTAAAGCCTTCTGTATTTGGAAAAATACTTAAGAAAGCAATGTGCTTTTTGTCCTCCCAAATCACTTCAGCAGGAAGTTCCCCTTTAACAATTTTACAAAAAACACAATCATCCATAACGAACATCAGTATAGTGATTTAAACATGTGAAATCAACGATTGAGAAAAAGGGTACTATAGGATACAATCACCCAATGGAAAGAAGGTTTGGAAGGAGAGGCTTTAATAGGGTTTTTGGACTAGGAATACCACTCGCACTTGCTCTGGCTGCTTGTGATACACCTGACAAACCACCCTTACTTGAGCCAATTAATGTTCCTGGATCAGAGTTCGATTTCATCAGAGACTATTATCCCGAATTAGGCGATAAACTAGTTACTCAGGCTTTTTCTTTCTCTCACGAGGGTGTTGGTAGTAGTGCTATAACTACAATTTACTCCTTTGCTGGCGATCGAGTAGTAGATCCTAATACTGCAAAACGTACGTTCGAATATTTTTATTCGCTATCACAACCGCCACGTTTCGTAATTTTTGATAACCAAAGTTTCAATTTTACGTCGGAACTAACCAGATTTGAAAAAGTAACAAATCATTACGTTGTAATTATTCCGAAAGGTTTTCCGCCACCAAAATGGGGTACTAATGACTTTTCGGCATACACTGGTCATTTCGCTATTAATCATAATCAAGAACCAGTCTATACAGTCTCCGTCATTAAAACCGGAATAAGTACTAGTAACGATATTATGGGTTTAGCGGTTGAAGCCTGCAATGCGACGGTTCGTGTAAATAACCTCCGGGTAGATAAGTCTAACAACGGTTCCACTAATTTCGTGCTTCCAGACGGAACGGAAGTAGACGATGGATTAGCCGCCCAAGAAGTCATTTGTAATTCACTAGGTTTGGCATTTGCAAACAAACAACTTGGTTTTGCTTATCCGATCTATAGACTCGAGGGAGTACAACCAGCGTTGCACACTAGAAATCTCGGCTTTATGGTTGATGAAGAAATGTACGCAAGTATACCTCAAATTGGATCTGCTATATCTCAGATATCTAAACCATAATCAGTTTAGACCTTGACCAACTAAATTAGCGATGTCACCGCTTTAGCAAGCTTGTCGGGATCGTGACGGACGACACTTCTGGTAAGTTTGTCCGACTCAAGCTTTTGGTAAAAGTGCTTTGACACTAAGTCTCTTCTTATAATTTTAAGTTTACCTGAATCAACTATATTATCTTCTACAGGACCCGTGTCTACCTGGCTGTACCAGTCAATAACATTCTTTGGGAAATCTGTTTTATTAATTAAACAGTAATCCATAACTTCTTTCCCCAGATACTTTTCCAACTCGCTTATGAAGTTTTTTGCTTTAAACCCAACAGTTTGCCCAAATCTGGTCATCAAATTCATAACAAAAACTTTTTTTGCCCTGGACTTTACAATTGCCTCTTTTATGCCGGCAACAACGATGTTTGGCAGTAAACTTGTATATAAATCCCCCGGCCCCAAAACAAGAAGGTCGGCTGCTTTAATTACGGCAATTGCCTTTGGATTTACATAAGGAGCCGGAAAAAGCTCCAAATTCACAATGTGCTCTTTCCACAAGCTTTCGTGTGGATCGTCAATGTAATGCTCGCCCAATATTTGCCTTTTGTTGGTCTAGGTGGCAACTAAATTGGTTGTGTCAAAGGTAACCGGAAGCACTTTACCTTTGACGTCCAAAAGTTGGCACGTTTTATAAATCGCTTTTTCTTGAGAACCATAAATATCGGCCAGGGCCGCCATAAATAAATTACCAAAAGTCATTCCGGAAATCCCTGTACCGCTGACATACCTATAGCTGAAAAGTTTCCTAAGAATTTTATCCGATTTACCAGAAGCCAAAGCAACTATACACTGTCTAATATCGGAAGTTGGAAGAAGTCCAAATTCATCTCGGATGACTCTGTTGCTGCCGCCCGAGTCCATCATGGAAACAATTACAGACAAATCTACAGGGTACTTTTTCAATCCGGACAAAACCACAAACGTTCCAGTACCGCCGCCAATCACCACAATCCTTTTTCTTTTCATACCTTCCAGCCGCTGAAATTATATCAAAGCAGTTTGCTTATCACCTTATCAAAAGTAAGAAGTGCGGCATTTCTTTTTGTTCTTTCCTTCCACTCGATTTTGTCGCCGATTTTTTTGGAAACCGTCAGGCGGACAGGAATGCCGATCAGGTCTGCATCCGCAAACTTCTCTCCTGCCGATATGCGTCTGTCGTCATATAAAACCTCAACTTTTGCTTTGGTTAACTTCTCGTAGACCGATTGTGCATTTTTCTCCAGTTCAATTAAATGAACTTGAAATGGCGCGACCTGTGGTGGCCAAATAATTCCGACTTTGTCGTGGTTAACTTCCACTAAAGCTCCCATAACTCGTGTTGGTCCTATACCGTAACTCCCAAACCAAACAGGTTTTTTTGAACCCTCTTTGTCAGTAAAAAACACTCTCATCTTTTCAGCATACATTGTCCCTAGTGGAAAAATATTTCCCACTTCGATTGCTTTTGAGCTTTTGATCTTTTCCTTTTTACACCTTGGGCAGAGATTATCTGCTTTACCGTTTTCGAATACTTCAAGATTTGCGCCCCAGGAACAGTCATCACAATAAAAAATTGTATCCTCTCCGCCACTTGAGAGCACTTGGAATTCATGAGTATGTTTGTCGGTAAAGACTCCGCCTGAAGCTTCGGTTATCCTAAAGTCAAACCCAAGTCCGGTAAAAATATTAGTATAGGCGGATTTAACCACTTCGTAGTAGCGCATCAAATCTTTTTCACTTTCGTGAGCACTATACAAATCCTTCATCATGAATTCGCGGCCACGGAGAATTCCCGACCTTGCCCTAAGTTCATTTCTAAATTTCGTTGAAAAGTGGTAAACCGAAATAGGTAGGTCTTGATAACTTTTGATATTTTTTCGCAGTAAATCCATGACAATCTCTTCGTGAGTAAACGATAATACGTATTCTTTTCCTTCTTGGGACTTTAACTTATACATGATTTCGGAAGCCGTTTCCCATCTGCCGGTTTCGTTCCAGATAGTTTTAGGGTGTAAAAGCGGCATAAGCATTTCTTGCCCACCAATAGCATCCATTTCCTTGCGGATAATATTATTAATCTTTGTGACAACTCTCCAACCCAAGGGCAGAAGTGTCCAACTGCCGGACATCAGCTGATCTATAAAGCCGGCACGGACTAAGAGTTTATGGTTCACACTTTCCGCTTCTCTCGGCGCTTCTTTTCTTGTCTTTGGAAACAGCTTACTTTGAAGCATGAGTCAAATATACCAAAGTTTTCGCTAAAAAACCATAGATCGGTAATTCGAATTGTTGTAAAATAACCTCATGGGTGCATATTCTCCAGATATTTCAGCTTCACTTGAAAGGGGAATAATCCCAGAGGAACTACAACAGCCGGGCGATCTTAGTCCGCGGCTTACAAGAAAAATTGTATTCTCGGTCTCTAACCTGGCGCAGGAAATGGCTAAGTCCGGCATCGAAGAAGAAATTATTGGCAGCATCAATTTTGGGAAACGAGTATTTGGAAAAGAAGGCTCAATGTACACAATATCTGCAGGCGAGTACTCTATTGCCGTTTTTAATTCTAAAGCCTCGAACAGCGACAAAGAAAGCCTTCGAGAGATTAGATTTCGAAAAAAAGACGATCCGAATGAAGTTTTCATTTCCTTTTCAGGAGATGACCCTAACTCAATTGGCACCAAAGTAGAACTCTATGACGCCGAAAAAAATGAAAAAGAACCGGCCGACCAAGACATATTGGAACAAAAAGCTTACCAAATAGGCAGATTTTCCCAACGTTTAAGAACGGCAATCGAGTCGGGAGAAGACCCATGGTTAGCTTACAGCCCGAGCCGCCGTAATTTCCTTATGCTCAGCGCTGCTCTTGGTATACTAGAACTCGCAAGCTTTGCCTGCTCAGGGCTGCAAATAAAAAGTCCTATAGAACCGGCCAGAGTAGCCAAAATAACAGCTGTTCCCCCGGCAGAAAAGGTCGAACCAACCGATAAAGAAACAGAAATACAAGAAAGGCTTTTAAGTGAAATTGTCGATTATCGAAACCAACTGGGGCTTGACGGTCTTCCTCCTGAATTAGAATGGCGCATGCAAACCGATGACCGGGAATTTAATTGGGAAGATGCCGAAAGCCGGCCCTTTGTCAACGACCTTCCTGAAACCATGGTCTCGTTTGGAATCCATGCGCAAGACATTGCCCAAACCGTGTTGGGTTTACGCGCAAAACACTTTGTTTGGGGATCGGAAGTAGATAAAGATTACCCACTATCGTTCGAATTCAATGTCGGAAGAAGAGTAATTCATTTACCAATAAACGTCTATAGGGACCATGTACTTAGAAGTACTACTGGCGTAATAACTCACGAGGCCGTCGGCCACGCTACAGAACCGGATGTGGCAGAAAATCCGGAAATGCCTAGAAAGACTTATCCACTGGATGTTCTTATACAAGTTGAGCACGGTAAATGGCGGGCAGTCTCACAAATCCCCCACCTAAACAAAGACGCGATGTGGTACCCGGAAGGACTAATCATGCCTCATGTTGGGCGGGAGTTGGGCGAGCGAACTGGCAGAGCAATGTACGACAACAATCACGACCTTTTAGCTTCCTACTTTGACCCAGAGAGTCTCGGCGTTGTTCAAAATGAAGTCGCTAAAGTAGCTGAGGCTCGGGGAGTCAGTACCGACAAGATTATTTGGACCAAAAAGGCCTGTAGGGAATTTGGCGCCAGATTGATAAAGCTAAAGCAACAAGGGGAAATACGTTTCAGCGGAGATCTGGATTCGCTTTACGACTACAATATAGGTATTTTGTATTCAAGAGAGGGTTACGCAGAGCTAATAGAATATAGCTTAAATTATCCTGAAAAAATTGCCAACAACGCAGAGGTTTTAGCCGGAATAACCGAAGTTCTGTCGGCAATTAGGGGCGAAGAGGTTGACTTAAGCAGTCTAAGGCAACAGATATCAACCCCCAACCAAGAAGCAGAAGCAGCATTTGAAAAAGAAAAACCTTTAAGGGTAGACGATATTGTGACGCCTGAAGAGAGGGCTGTAAACTTCGAAGAACAGTGGTATCAAAGTTTCCTAAAAGGGCAAATTAGAGAAGGTTTAACATTGAGCTCGGAACAAAGGACTTTGTTAGACCTCTGGGCAAAATCAGGTTATATAGTCTTTCAAAAATACCCCAATCTTATTAACTCTGATGCTTCAGGCTACAATGTCGACTTCGACCCGGAGTGGATGCACATTTGGGAAACCAGAGACATTGAATTCGCCATTGCAAGGCCAATAATTGTAGATATTATGGGCGGGGCAGACAGGGTTAAACACCATTTTGACTGGATTAAAAAAGCCCTCGGCAATTTAGAAAAATTCACTTCCTCGCAGGAGTTTAAAGAAATACCTATTTCAACACAGAATCAATAAAGCCCGATACTCCGCCGGCTGTAATCAGCCGGGAAATGTCGCGAGCCGTGATTGCGGCGATCAAAAGAAGAAGAATTACAAGACCCACGGCATGGACAACGGCTTCGACTCTGGGCAAAACCTTGCGGCCTAATAACCCCTCAAGGGCGATAAAAAGTAACCTTCCGCCGTCAAGTGCGGGAAAAGGAATAATATTAAAAATGGCCAGGTTAACCGACAAAATTCCCACGAAATTAACGAGAGCCACAAAGCCGACTTTCGCAGCTTCACTGGTCACTATATATACGCCCACCGGGCCGGTTAAGTCGGTGGGTGCTTGCCCTGAGAGAAGCTGACCAATTATGTTAACTAAACCCATGACAACCGCCTTTCCCCAAAATACGCTTTCTCTGGCACCATAATACACGCCGTAAACCACCCTTTCACCCAAAGGCGGGAAAAATACTTCCGTCTGGCTAATTACCACTCCCAATGGCCCTTCATTTTCCGGCGGGTTAACCCTAGGCGTCAAATACATAGTAATAGTATTAGTCTGCCTACCTTCCACTCTTTCAATTTCAAACTTCACCCGCGTGCCTTTGTTTTCTTCAACAACACTAATGAACTGATCAACACTGATTATTTCCTGGCCGTTAGCGGACTTAAAAATGTCTTCGGGAATAAGACCGGCTGCCTGTGCCGGTGCGCCGGCAGTTACATCCAATACGCGGACATTTTTTGTTTCCCTCGGGATCCCTTGTGTCGAATAAACAATAGTGAAAGCCACAAGAGCCAAAACGAAATTCATTACAACGCCTGCGGTAACAATCGCTACCCGAACTTTTTTAGATTTTCCTAAAAAAGCCCTTTTAGGCTTTTGTAACTTGTCTTCGCCCGACTCGCCATGAAGCCTGACAAATCCGCCAAACGGGAGTAAATTGATCGAGTATAGCGTTTCACCAATTTTTTTCCCCCACAAGCGCGGTGGCAAGCCGAATCCAAACTCCTCTACCCAAACTCCGCCAAGCCTGGCTACTATATAGTGGCCGAATTCATGGACCAAAACAAGAAGCGACAATACTAAAATAAATACAAGAATAGATCCAAGCATATAATTATACAGTCAGAAGCTCCTGCTTCTTTTTTTCTCCCAACTGGTCAACCAGTTCAACAAATTTGTCGGTGAGTTCTTGCAACTTTTTTTCCTGGGCAAACTTTTCGTCCTCAGTCATCACTTTTGTCTCATACGCCTTTTTAAGCTCGTGCATAACGTCACCCCTGACTTGTCTGATCATTACCTTAGCGCTTTCTGTTTTGGACGACAAAAGCTTGACAAATTTTTCTCTGTCTTCCAAAGTCATCGCAGGTACACTAATTCTGATTATCTCGCCATCGACAGACGGATTAAGTCCTATATTAGCAACAAGAATTGCCTGTTTAATCTCACCTATAACAGACTTGTCCCAAGGGTCGACAACAAGCGATTGTGAATCAGGAGCCAAAATGCTGGCCAATTCCAAAATCCTTAGTTTTTGAGTACCGCCATACGCCGAAACCAGAATATTTTCAATCAAAGAAGGTACTGCCCTGCCAGTCCTGATTGCTGAAATGTCGCGACGGGCGACGTCCACTACTTGCTGCATCCTGGAAGTAAGAGAAGATTCGTCCATTGACTAAATAATACCAATAGTTACCAATAAATACCAATTTCGAATTTATTTTTCTCCCAATTCCATCCTGAAGATTCGCCCCACCCGAACATTCTCGCCGGTTTTAGCAATAACTTCCTTGACCAAGTCCTGCACCTTTTTGGCAGAATCCTTAATAAAGTCTTGTTCGAGTAGTCTTTTCGTATCAGCAGGTTTCATTGAGGCCACCTGCATTGCCAAGTTTTTGCCGAGCTGACTAAATAAATCATTCCTAGCGACAAAATCTGTTTCACACAAAAGCTCAACAGCTGAAACAATCTTACCCGAATGATGGCTATATGTAGAAATTACTCCGGCACCAGTAGCCCGGCCTTCCCGCCTAATCGCTTTTTCAAAGCCTTCCTTTTTAAGCAATGCCAGTGCTCTTTGTTCACCTGCTTGCGCAGGCAAGTCCGCAAACTCTTCCAAAACCTTCTTAACACGGATAACCGGAGCGCCAGACTCGTCACGCAGTTTTTTTATTGTGTCAACGCTTATTTTCTTCACTTCTTCTTTTTGGTTTCCTTTTTAGTTTTGACAGCCTTTTTTGGCTTAACTTCTTTGGTTATTAGTTTGCCGGCAAGTGATTGCGCAACTAAAGACAAGACATATTCCACAGATTTTTTAGCGTCGTCGTTCATGGGAATTACATAGTCAATCATATCCGGATCGCTATTGGTGTCGACCACACCTACGACAGTGACTCCCATTTTCTTAGCTTCCTTGACCGCTCCGATCTCTTTATGGGTGTCAAGAATAAAAGCAACGTCTGGGATTCTATCCATGACAAGCAAGCCACCCAACATCCGCTCCATCTTTTCAATTTTGCGGTCGACCAGAAGTTTCTCTTTTTTGGTGTAATCGGAAAATTCGCCTTTCGACTTGCTGGCTTTAAGATCTCCAAGTTTTCTCAATGACTTGCCAATCTGGTTAAAATTAGTAAGCGTCCCTCCCAAAAACCTCTCGCAAACGTATGGAATTGATAAGGACTCTCCAATTTCCCTGACCAGGTCTCTGGCTTGCCTTTTGGTCCCGACGATTAAAATTAGTTTACCTTCCTTTTTGCTCTTAGCTAAAAACTCCAACGCTTCTTCAAGTTTTGCTTTTGTTTTAATCAAGTCAAAGACGTGCACGCCACTCTCTTTACCATAAATATATGGGCGCATTTTCGGATTCCAGCGATGAATCTGGTGACCGTAGTGAGCACCGACCTCCAGTAACTTGTCTAAATCAACTTTTACTACCATTTGAAATTTTTTGCCCTCCTTAGTTCCGCCATCCGTCAGAAGTAATCAGGAGGAGCCTGACAGATGTGTGTCCCGAGTAGTGTAGCAAGCTTCAACCAAATTCTCAAGTAGACAAACCACGGTAACCGGCCCCACTCCTCCCGGAACTGGCGTGATAAACTTCACCCTCCGGGCAACTTCGGGGTCGACATCACCCCTGGGCGAACCGACATCAATAATAACCACGTCCTCTTTAACCATATCCTTCTTGATTAAACCAGGCTTTCCAGCCGCACTTATCAATATATCTGCATTTTGGGTAACTTGGCCCATATTCTTTGTTTCTGAATTACACCCTCTTACCTCATATCTCATACCTACTAACTCTGTTATTAGTGGTCTTCCCACCATTCCCCTGTCACCGATAACGACAAATTTTTTACCTTTCAAATCTATTTTCAAGACTTTTTCCGCATAATCCAAAATTGTCAAAACAGCTTTTACTGTCGCACTTGTATACGGACTTTTTTCGGTCAGACCATCAACGTCTTTTTTAGGGTTAATAGCTCCAATAATCTTTACCCAGTTATAACTAATTACGTCTTCTTTATGGGAAGGATGCTGTACCATCAATCCGTAGATTTTGGGATCGGTATTAAAGCTTTTGACGATTTTAATTATTTTGGCTATTTCTTTTTCGGCAACAGCAACAGCAAAAAATTTAGCGCCAATTTCCTCAGCTGCCTTTACTTTAATCCTGGTGTATAAAACACTTCCCGGATCCCTATCAGAATATATACTTACCAGCGCCGGAGTAACTCCATGCTTAAGAAGATTATCTACTTTACTTCTTAACAATTTTTTCTTACTTTCCGCAAAAACTCTACCGTCGAAGATTATCACCATGAAGTAATTGTAGTCTTTCAAGTCCCTTCCTGCCAGCTGGTGAGATATTTTTTCTGCCTTGGGGTAAGTTTGTCTATTTTAATTCCTTTAGATCTAAGTTTCAGCGAAGCAATTTTATTATCAAATTCACTACCCAAAGTGTAAACTTTTGCTTCCAATTTGCCTTTATTCTTAACAAGCCACTCAGCAGCTAGAGCTTGATTGGCAAAACTCATATCCATTACTTCTGCGGGATGACCTTCTGCTCCCACCAGGTTTACGAGCCGCCCTTGAGCCAAAACCATAATTCTATTGCTGTTGGCAAATGTATATTCCTCTAAATTTTTTCTGATCACCCGTTTTGACTTTGCTTTTTTCTCAAGTTTTCCAACTTCTATCTCAACGTTAAAATGCCCGGAATTGGCAAGTAGTGCTCCGTCCTTCATCTTCCTCATATGAGCCAAGGTAATAACTTCTATGTTTCCTGTTGCTGTTACAAAAAGATCCCCGACGGGGGCTGCATCTTCCATCCTGGCTACTTCAAAGCCGTCCATTACTGCCTCAAGGGCTTTCACAGAATCTACTTCACAAACAATTACTTTTGAACCCATGCCGCGAGCCCTCATGGCTATTCCCCTACCACACCAGCCGTAGCCGACAACAACAAATTTCTTACCAGCTAAAAGCACATTTGAAGATCGAATAATTCCATCAATCGCAGATTGACCCGTGCCATAGCGGTTGTCAAACACATGCTTGGTAAGAGAGTAATTAACTGCCACTGCAGGTACCCTAAGTTTGCCGGCTTCCTCCATTGCCCGAAGCCTGATAACGCCAGTTGTTGTCTCCTCATTGCTTCCGATTATATCTTTAAGTTGGGACTTTCTTTTTGTATGGAGATAAAAAACCAAGTCTCCGCCGTCATCCATTGTGATATTGGGGTGGTTATCAAGCACTTTCTCTATGTGTTTATAATAAGTTTTTGTATCCTCGCCTTTTTGTGCAAAGACAGATACTTGATAATCGGATACCAGGGATGCGGCTACCTCATCTTGGGTCGATAAGGGATTACAGGCGCAAAGAGCAACTTCCGCACCTCCTGCAGCAAGGGTGATCATTAAATTCGCGGTTTCGCTGGTAACGTGAAGACAGGCTCCGATTTTGATGTTTCTGAAAGGTTTATCCTTCCTGAACCTTTCTTTAATCAATTGAAGTACAGGCATAGAACGGGCTGCCCACTCGATGCGAAGTTTTCCTTCCTTAGCCAAAGCCAGATCGACAATCTCATATTGGTCTAGATTAAGCCTTCTCATAAAGATTTAAATCCTCTCCAAAATTGCGTTTATATCTTACACGAAATTCCGTCCTTGTAAACTTGTGGGTCGTGGTACCGTATTTTTCAACTGTATAAACCGCAGCAACTGCACCCATCTTTCCGCAAACGTCCAAAGCTAAACCTCGCAAGTAGCCAGTTAAAAATCCCGCCCGATATGCATCCCCTGCACCTGTGGGGTCGGAGGTATTTCTAGACCTAGCAGCTGGAATTCTGAAAACAGCACGGCCTTGCCGAATCAATGACCCTTTGGCACCAAGCGTTGTTATTACTACCCTACCCTTGCCAAGCAAATCCTTCATGCTTAATTCCAGCCTTCTTTTTAAAAGAGAGATTTCGTAATCATTGCCTATTAATATGCTGCAGTTTGTAACACCTTTTTTAAGCTCTGTTTCCGGAAGCGTGGGTATATAAAAGGCCGGATCATACATGTAATCGAATTTGTATTTAATGCATTGGCTTACAAAATTTGACAAACCTTCTGTCCCGCTTGGGCTAACTACAACAAATGGTTTTTGTAACTTGAATTTTCCCAAAGACAGAAGCTTGTTATAGTCCATCGCCCCGCCAGAAAAGCCCCACATCTGGTTATCGTCCTGATCGGTTAAACAAAAACCGGTAGAGCAAAGGTTTGATTTAAACACCCTAACTTCCTTGCAATCTACTCCGTTTGCCTCCAAAAATTTTTTGTAGTCAGCAAAATCACTTCCTGCAGCTGCAACAAGATGAGGCTTCTGCCCTAACAGCCCCAAAGTATATGAAATATTCCCTGCCGTTCCTCCACGCTCGCGGCGCATTTTCCGGGCATAAAAGCTGACGTTGAGCATGTGAATTTTGTCGGGCATTATGTAATCACGAAATCTTGAAGGCAAATTCATAATGTGATCAAAGGACAGGCTTCCGGTTACGACGACTTTTCGCATTAGGGTACGGGGAACTTTTTGCAAAGTGTTTTTACTTCTCCGGCGATAGTTTTCAAAAAATTGTCGCCAAAAATCTCTTTTTTAAATTTTTTTAATTGTATATCTCTCTCTTCTTTGACGCCTGGTATAGCCCTTTCTCCAATGTGGTTAATTACGCTATTAATCCAGTCGGACACCAAGTCCATCTCTTTTACCCCCATCCCCCTCGCAGTTATAGCGGGAGTTCCCAATCGAAGACCAGATGGGTAATAAGGAGAGCCTGTGTCATACGGAACGGTATTTCTATTTACAATAAGGCCAGCTACCTCAAGCGCCCAGGCTGCAAACCAACCGTTTATGTTTTTATTCCGCAAATCAACTAAAACCAGATGTTTGTCCGTCCCGCCACTGACGACATCAAATCCAAGCTTCTGAAGATCTTTCGCCAACCGCTGAGCATTCTTAATAGTTTGCAATGCATTAGCTCTGAATTCTTTTGTTTTAGTTTTCTCCAAAGCTACGGCAATCCCGGCAATTGTATGTAAGTGCGGCCCACCCTGAAGGCCGGGGAAAATGGCCGCGTCAAGGGCTTCACCAAATTCTTTCCGGACAAATGCCAGAGCTCCCCTGGGCCCCCGAAGAGTTTTATGGGTCGTCATTGTAACGGCATCGGCGTACGGAAAAGGGCTCATATTAACACCCGCTGCAACTAGCCCCGCCTCATGAGCGATGTCGGCAAGGTATTTGGCTCCGACCATCCTGGTAATTTCTCCCACTCTTTTATGATTAATTTCCCTTGGGTAAGCCGTGCCGCCGGAGATAAGTAAATTAGGTTTAAATTTTTTTGCTTGGCTTTCGATTTGGTCGTAATCAAATATTTTCGTCTCCGGGTTGACGTGATAAAAATCAATATCGAAAATTTTGGAAGTAAAAGTAATTTTATTTCCTTTGTACTCCCAACCGTGGGAAAGATGTCCTCCGTCCGGCAAATACATTGCCATTATGCGGTCCCCTGGTTTAAGAAAAGTGGCGTATATCGCGAGGTTTGCGGGGGTCCCTGAATAAGGCTGGACGTTTACGACCCAGTCACTTTCATCTAAACCAAACGCTTGCAGAGCTCTTTGTTCACACAGCAACTCAACATTATCGATAATTTCATTACCTTGGTAATAGCGTTTTTTGGGCTGGCCTTCGGCGTATTTGTGCATCAAGACCGAGCCAACGGCCTTACGAACTTCGGGGTAAGTATAGTTTTCAGACGGAATCATCATAAGTGTATTTTGCTGCCTTTCCTCTTCCTTTTTTATAAGTTTAAATATTCTGTCCATAAAGCAATTATAACTAAAAAAATGATTAAGCCTAATAATCAGATCAAAAAACTGGATTTTCTCAATATCAAAACTGAGTCCTCAAAAATTTGATCCACAGAGCCAGACGCGTCAATAGTCAACCATTTATTTGGCATTCCGGGTAGAAACCTCGGGGTTCTTGCCAGTTGACGATAATTCGCACGCACCCTCTGATGAAATTATATCTTCATTAAGTCAAACCTATCGACATTATCATTTCCTGCCTTCCTTTGGAAAGCAACTTCGGGAATAAGGTCGTAATACAAAACAGCATTGGGTCGCAATCCCCCCGTCGCGAGCCAACTCACTGCCCAGATAACTGGCTTGGATACCGCATAGGGATCTACTTCATATCCAAAAACTTTGCCAATCGGTCTGATTGGGTTGTTTTACCCACACCCGAATTTCCTTCAAGTACCAGAAAACTCCCTCTCTCAACTGTCATAAATTTACTTATCAACCTCTTCAAATTTATTTTGTGTCTTTATTTCTGCCCTTAGTCTTCCAAGTCCAACATCTTTTTGCCAATTAACATGCGTAAACAAATGCCTTAAAAAGGGCATTGCAACGCCAATTTGTCTAGTCGCAATCTGTAATGCTCGCCTATATGAAGGGTGCCCACCTTCAATCGTTCGAAGCTCTGCAAAGAATACCCACTGCCTGATATTAGCTCGAACATTAAATCTCATTTTATTTCCAAATAGTGTTATATACTCACTGGCTTTTGCAAACCTTTGGTCATCGCTTCCTTGAATAGTCGTATTTAGATCTCGCGTCCATTCAGCTAATCGTAGATAGTCTTCTAAAACAGCTTCCATTCCCTCTTCTTTAAATTCACTGGGAATTGTAACTTCGCCTGCGCTTAAAGGAAGTCTTTCTGTTGAACTCATACGATTTCTCTGTAAATCCCTATAAATCCCGAAGTCAACATAAAATTCTACTTCAGCATCTGCGTGCTCAAAAGCTCTTGGAAGTTTATTTCTTCTTGTTAATCCCGCGGCGCTTCTATCTGGTATAGAAGCGCCTATTACTTGGGCTGTTAAAAATGGACTCCATCTTAGATCCGGTTGTTCTATTAATTCCTTCTGTTTAACTCTTCTTGTCCAATCTAAAATCGCTACTTTTGAAAGTCTTGGTATACCTTGTTTCGTATATACATACTGAGCAGCAATCTTTACATCAGTGTCAGGATCCCAGTCAACCAATCTGACACTACCCTTCACAGGCCTCTCTTGAATTTCACCTACTACTCCCAAAGTTACTGCCTCTGCTTTTTCTCGCAGATCTCTGAGATATCTCCTTTGTGTCTCCCCGTGTCTGTGGTCAATATTTTGTAGAAAACTTGGTGCAACTTCCCTTAACTCTTGGTAAGCCATGAGCCCAAGCATTCTGACCTCCGGGTGGTCTGATGCCATCATTTTATTAAGAGTATTCTCGGCCGCTTGGCCGGAAAAATGAGCTCCCAAGTTAGTGACTGTAGTTGCAGGAAGAAAAACTCGAACAGTATCAAAAGCTTTTGCCTTAAGCGCTCTTCCATATGCCCTCTGTGCTTTTTGTCTCTCTTTATCATCCAAAATATCGCTATAACGGACTTCTTCCCCAGTTCTTGGATTTTGAAAAACCTGGTCTTCAATGGGATACTTTCGTCTAAAGAAACCAACAGCTGTTGGCAAATGCCTATTGTAAGCTTCAAAAGCCGCGTTATTCCATCTTAGAAACTCTTCAGCGAAAGGAGATTCCATTATTTCCGGCTCTTCTATAAACAAAAAATGGCCATTTACCCGACCACCAAAATTTACATATCTTGTCGACTTTTCGATATAGGCGGCTCCAATTCTTTGATCCTCGATAGCTTTTGCTGCAATCTGAGAAACTCCCTCGAAAGCAACATGAACACTACCCATCTGGATGACGGAGTCATCACCATATTCCGCAAATACTCTTTTGTAAAACTTCTCCGCTTTCGCCCTCGCGCTTTCAACAGCGCCGCCGCCACTTTCAGCTAAATGATCTGTGATATTCTGTATTCCCAATTCAGGGCTTCTCCAAAATTCATCTAAAAAAACTCTTCTTACACTTCCTTCTACCCTGCTATACCTTGAAAATATCGCTCCAACAATTTCTTGCGGCAATCCATGAATCGCAAATACGGGCCCATCGATATTAGTAAAAAACCTTAATAAAACGGCTTGTTCCTCAGGAGTAAACTGTTCGGGAACATAGGGAAAAGGAAATCGCTCTGGCAAATTTAATGTCTCTGCTAAAGTTTCAACAGTCATTTATTTTCCAGTACTTCCAAAACCTTTATCTCCACGGTCGCTAATTTTCAATTGGGTAACTTGCGATATTTTGGCTTGCTTTGCCGGCAGCAATATCCCTTGGGCAACTTTATCGCCTTGCAAAAATTTATAATCTTTTTTTCCTAGGTTGGCTATAATAACTTTCCATTCGCCGCGATATCCTGAATCAATAACTCCTCCCATTACATGTAAGCCTTTTGCCGAAAGACCGCTTTTACCAAAAATTTGAACATAATGATTTTTAGGAATTTCGGATACAATGCCTAACTGAATTAAAGAAAATTTTCCTTTCTTAATAACGTCCTTTTCTATTGAAAAAAGGTCAAATCCCGCGTCAGTTGGATAGGCATAAAAAGGAAGTTTCGCGGATTTTTTTAGAAGTTTAAATTTTAACCTTGTCACAAGATTACAACTTTTTACCAGTTAACAAAAGATAAATCAATTGGTAAAACTAATCTCTAATTACTTTTAATGGTTTTGGGATAACACTTCTCCCGTCGCCTTGATCCATATAACTTCCACGATAAGTCTGTAAAGGCGGTTCGGTCAATTCGTGGAAAACTAATCTCGCAACAGGAGTTCCCACCACCAAATAAACTGCTGCTTTTTGATGCTTATTGAAAATTTCCAATGCCCATGGAAAAACGAACCCCACATCACCAAGGTTTGCATCACCGCAAATCTCATAACCATGGCGCCCCAATGTAGATTTGCCTGAAATAGTAGTAGTGATAATGTTTCTGCCACCAATTGCCTCCATCGTTGTCCCTAGTATCATCTCATTTGGGTGGATAAAAATTAACTGATCTTTCTCTTCCAACGCTTTAAAGGGTTCAGTTTTATCATATTGACCTATCCTGTAAACACCACCTTTCAAAGCCCAAAAAACTTTATCTTTCATTTCAGCTGCTGGAATAGTATCAACCGGCCCAGCCCAAGTTACATTTATACCTTTAGGACTGTATGCATCGTAAACAAAGCTATTTTCCAACATAGTCAATGCATTACCTGCCAGTTCCATTTCATCCGCTTCCCTGTGTCGAAAAAATTTATCACTAACCCGAACGTCATAGCTGTTTGATGTAAGCTGATCTGTACTAAATGGATCGATTACTATGTTACCAGCTAACATATGTCTGATTATCCCTACGTCGGTTAGAACCCCACCTCTGTTTCTTGGCCAATGAAGTAGATCCCGCCTAACACTACCGCCATGTGTTTCAATGTAAGCTACAATACCTTCTCGTTGAGGATGTGCATCTAATGTGTTTTCCAAAACTCCTCTCTTAGGATAATATTCACCTCCACGATCAGGTAAAAGTCCCAAACTTGTTTTAATTCTTTCTATCATCATTTATATTACTGAAGTATCCTATAATAAAAAGGTTGTTAAATCAAGTAAGAAAAGTCTACTTTGGTTTTGTCCAACTGGCAAACTTGCAATCGGGGTAACACGATCAGCCGAAGAATTTCCCCGCTACTTCTGTCCAAAATATGTCCAAAAAGCTGTTTGTAGAGGTCAATCGTTTATACAGCACTAACCCTATACTACTCCCAATTAGAAGATTTTTACCATGTCTGAATTCGAAAGATATGATCCCTACCAGGAAACGAATGAAAACTTACCGTCTTCGCTTATTTCGCTGGATGACTACTCTCAAATAGACGGCCAGTTCGACTCCCTTAAATACCCCAAGTTAGCCAGTATAGTTAGGCTGCGAAGATCAGGCTTACCGACACTCCCTGGTTTTACTGTTAAAAGACTAAATCGTAAGGCATTAGATTATTTAGATAAGTGGAGGGATAGCAGGGGTGCAGTTAGAGTCTCTTTACGTTTCGACAGTCCAAATCCCGAAGACCGTATGAGATTAACCTTATCAAACCCAACTATAGCTGAGTTATCTCAAATGAAAGATTTAATCAGACAACCTGTAGTCGGAATCGTTCTCGCAGAAAATGACCGCTTCAACCAGAACCATAGCGTTGTAACACTTTTCGACGATGACAGAATACTTCTGGAAATCGTGGGTCCCGGTTTTGATGCCGCAGATATCACCCGCGGGAAAATATCTCCCCACGAAATAATTGAAATAAACAGGAAAAAACCCCAAGATGATGATTTAGATCTCAGACCTATCGACATTACTTATCACGCTATTACCAATGAAGCCGAATATTTGGAAAGTCGTACTCACAGATACGGCGTAATATATTCTGTTTTAAAAAAAGGTCTGGGAAAAAGCTCAGAATCCGAAAAGATGACCCGAGCCAGTATCAGACAGGTAGATGATTTCCTTAATCAACGCGGAACAAACATTCCCGTAGCATACTCACCTCTAGGTTTTGATCAAGCATACCAACTTTATTCGCATATCTGCCGGCTAGACACATTCAGAGAATACTACAAAAATTTTTTCGGGATTAATGTTGAAAAAAGAGTGCTATCATCAAGCTTTCTTGAAAAACACGGGCTGGTTTTTTGGGATCTTTACGGAGCAGATAAATACGTCAAAAGGTAATACTTTTTAACCTTTCGCCCAATATCGCCACAAGCAAGTCATAATCTAAATCGCTTTCGTTTCCAGACTGCCGCTGCAACAATAAACTATTCATCCAGCCATCGATAAATTTTCTGTCGATGGGTAAGTGGTGAAACATAAAAGGTCTCATGCCCCGAAGATAGATAAAATCAGCGGCTTTCGGTAGTTGAAAATCATCCCCCATTCTAACTAAAGCATTTTCCATTCGTTCTTGTAATTGACGTACGTCTCTCGCCCTTGCCTTCGCACCCAATCGTTTTTTCCCAAACGCTTGCCTTGTTTCAAACACTGTTTTAACTTCTACCACCCGCCAGTTTCCAGTTGAACATACTTCTAAAAATCGGTTTTTGTTCGAGAGATTTATCTCCGCATCTTTATCTACCAAAACTCCATCAAACTGCAAAAATGGTGCCAAGTGACGAATTCTTTTTTTGCCTTTCATAAGCAGATATTCTCTGTCCTCGCTTACACCAAATCTTGGAATTGGCCAAAAACTGTGTTGGAAAGCATCATCTTCCAGCTCTTTTCCCCAACGCGAATCATAAACCGAATAAAGCCTTATATTTGGTATTAGTTTTAAATTCTGGTTGCTATTCAGATAGCCGGGGTAAGTTTCGCCTGAAAGTACCTTAGCACAAATCATTGCAGCATCCACAAGATATCTCACTCTGGGATCAAAATATCTGTCATCTAATACCGGCCGAAAATTCTCAAATTCCTTACCAAAATAATTTATGTCTAAGGTCGTATCTGTTAAGTATAAAAGTTCTCTTATTAAAGCCTCGCTTTCGCCACGTTCATCATCAACAAATTGTTGATAAATTAAAGTAACTTCTCCACTGGCACCAAGGTTAAACGGGATAGCGATAGTATCTTTAACCTGGCCCAATACTTCCTTCAAGTCGTCATTGTTATTGTTGCATGAGTCATTCAATGACCAGGTATTCATTGCCACCTGTTCACATAACTCTCCCAAGTCACTCGTAAATTCAATTATTCTGCCAATTTCAGTTTCACTTCCCACCTTTATCCCAGGACTTCTAAAACCACTGTCATTTTCTTTAGACATGCATTCCTGGTTATCACTTTGCATACCTTACTAATTGACAATACCCTCAGACATTTTTGACTTATTTTTGACATTTTTTGACTTTATAAATCAAAGGTGTTATAAAATCAGACAAACTATGACTCGGAGCTATCACGAAACTTTGGCAAAAGACTATTTCGGTGAAATGTACCCGAAGGTGATCGAGAATTTAATTCGCGGTGAAAATGTTTGCATCTCCGTAATATCCGGTTTCGGCGTCAAAACATTATTTAATTTTTTGGACTTTAATATCAGTAACGACAACTTGTTTGATCATGTTTTTGTATATGATCCCGAAATTGAAAAGGGGAACTTACTCGAATTTACAAAAGGGGTAATATCCGAATTCCCGGATGACAACAAGCTGATAATTGTACGTTTTTTTGAGCAGACAAAACATAAAAGTGAGATTCTGGAAAAACTTGATAGCCTTCGTCGTAGAAGTCCCAAATCCTTAGTATTTTTAGTATTTGCTGATCATAGCGCTATAATTGACACAAACGAATACCAAGCTAGGTCTACGATATTTTTTACTGAAATTTTTTATATGAAACCATTTGACAAGAATCAAAGCGAAAAAATGATTAAGTCATTGACTAATTTTTACGGATGGAGGACCGATGAAAATTTATACGAGAAAATATACAGCATTTCAGGCGGTATACCAAGAATAATAAAATACGTTGTAAAAGAAATTTACGAAACCAGAACTCCAATCAATAACTTTGAAAAATTCTTAAGCTCCCCTCACATATCTTTCCAGTTGGAACTTTTAACGAAACTCCTAATCAAGCTGCCTAAAAAAAAGGTCGAAATGCTGGGGCTTGTTGTCAAAGGAAAAATCAAATCAAAACTGCTTCAACATTACTTTCTAAATTACCAAAATAATTTAGCTAAACAACTTTTTATCAATTTAACAAAACAGGAGTCCAAAATTCTCTCTTTTCTGCTGGAAAACCAGGGAGTTATTTTACAAGTTGACAAAATTGCAGATTTAATAGAAATGGCAGATGAAAAATATTCTCTCTGGGCAATTTATAAATTGATTTCACGTCTGAAGGGAAAAGTTAAAAAATATTTTGAAATACAAAACTTCAAAGGACAAGGTTACATGCTCCAAAATACTAAGCCTTAAGAGATGTAACTTGCAAGTTAGTTGGTTTCTTTTTCTGCCTGACTATCCTTCTCTACTCCCGGTTTCCTCCAAGACGCCCATTTGCACTCCGGGTAACGGGAACAGCCAAAAAACTTGCGGCCGCGTTTTGTCCTTTTAATTATCACATCCCCGTCTTTACACTCGGGGCATTTCATCCCAGCTTTGTCAATTAA
>Ga0209541_10001831_pt1 | contig 41545 bp, 41 predicted proteins | sample RifCSPlowO2_01_FD_184027 | JGI IMG/M metagenome (GOLD analysis project Ga0209541, IMG submission 184027) | Groundwater microbial communities from Rifle, Colorado - Rifle CSP2_plank lowO2_0.1 (SPAdes) (version 2) | ecosystem: Environmental > Aquatic > Deep subsurface > Groundwater | place...
ACGTTTGTTTTTATCGACTCTTTTCCGTGTCCGCCTTCGGTGAAGAGATTCTTCATATCTTCCGGGGTAATGCCGATGCCGTTGTCCTCCACAATGAAGCGAATAACACTGCCATCGGTCAACACGACTTTCACTACGCCCCTCGGGGTGTATTTGATAGCGTTATCTATGAGATTGCGGATGACGTGCCGTTTGAGCTTGTCCTCATCGCCCTCAAACAGGAACTCGCCTTCCCCGATCGAGAGCTCGATCGAAAGCCCCTTCTCCGACGCTGTCGGCTCAAGCTGGCTCACGACATCGCGGATAGCCGCACGGAGATCGAATTTCTTTTTCGCGTACGCGACGGTCCCTTTCTTGAAATTGGTTGCTTCGAGGATGTCCATCACCGTTGCGACCCCCTTGCGCACCTCGCTCAAGGCCGCCCATGACATTGTTTTCAGCTTCTCCGGAATGTGCCCGTAATCCCCTTCTGTAATGGATGCAAAGGCGGCTTCGCTTTTTGTGAGATATCCTTTGACCTCATGGCTGATGAAATGGAGGAGCGATTCCTGCTCACGGTTTGCGATTTCTAATTCTCTCTTTAGGCGAACGAGCTCAAGCGAATGATTGTACATTTCTTCTCCTAATGCCTTCAATTCCGCCTGATATTCTGCGATGCTCTTGCTTGGCGGCCTCACTGCCATAGAAGTGCATTGTAACACTCTATGCGCGCAAACTCAAGGGTATTTCAGCGAGAGAGAGACCTGCGACGAGCGATGCGGCGGCTTCGCGGCATACCTGATGCGACGCACGTCCGAAAAGCCGTTCGTATTGCGCCACGAGCCGATCTACCGTGGCCTTCGGGTCGCCGTTGGAGATATTGACCTCACCTTTCTGCGAATCCACACGCAGTCCCTGGACTTTCCTCGCCTCGCTCCACGCGAGCGGCCCAATGACGAGCTCTTGCTCTTTGATAATTTTGCTCGCTATTTGAGTGAGTTTGTCCATAGAGTCATGTGGTTACTTTAGGGAGAGTCGATTTTCCTTTATTATCGTCCTGATTGTCTACATAGCTAAACGATATGATGCCTAGCGCCATGATCGTAAGCGAAATGGTATACATCAGGTCGACAGGACCCGCATTATAGTACGCGCCTATTCCAACACGAAACAGGAATGTATAATCGGTAACATACTGTGCTACAAGCGCAACTACGAGGTACAAAATTCTCGAGCGCATCACGCCTCCAAGAACTCCTCTTGACAAACTATACGTCAAAATACTGATCGAAATTGCGATCGCTTCGAACCCTGGATATCCGAAATCTAGAAATGTTCGTATCGGACTGGTTAGATCAATCTCCACATACTGTAGGAATAAGAAATATGCAACCGCTATCATCGCGGCGGGTATTATGACGGCTTGCAATTTACCAGCGTAGCTCCGCAATGAAAATCTAACTCCTGAAGCAATCGCAAAATTATACATCGCGTAACTGTACAACGGTACGATCAAGAAATATCCAACGTCTGCTATAGAAGGATACGGTATTTCAATTTGACTGATGATAGTGAAATAACTCCAAGCCCACTGACCGAATACTTCTGCAAGCAAGCCAAGTGAGAGAAATAGAATTCCTCTTCCCATGACCGTTCTATATCCTCCCCATTTTGGCGCAACTGATATAATCCCATATAAGCCGCCGATTAATGAGATTATGGGATACAGAAGACCGTAAGAATTATTTATAGAGCCCTCTTCCAGCCCCTGCATGTTTATCCATATCCAAAATATAAAGAGACCCGTAAATAAAACGGCGATGAGCTTCGCGAGAGGGTGTCTGAAAAGCATCCGCACAACAAAAGGCACCTTCATATCTGCTACAGAGGATGAGTCTAGTATTTTCTGCATATCTTCGCGATTAATCCCACTCTACATTCTCCTTTGAGATTAAGCTACTATTTTAAAATCACGAAAACCTTTGCCCATGACGTACTCTACCGACAAAGGAATAATATCACCTCTTTTCACTTGCCGAGGAGGTATGGGGATAATGATGGGCATATTCATGTCAGTCGTTGCATGACACACTTTGCCCGATAAGTAAATATCAGTACTTAATTTAATACCATTGAGAATCCCTGATTGAGTGACTTTCAATCGCACGTTGGCGGAAAATTGTCGCGACATTAATTTTTGCAAGTCAATATCAGCGTAACAGTAATCTTTACTCATCACTTTTTTTATTCTCGGCAAGACGCCATCATTTCTTGCTTGAATTATCGAAGGTAAATTAAATCCATAAAAATCGAAATTATACTGAAGCGCAGTCATGAAAAACGTAACTCTCTCGGGCAGAATTATCGTATTTGCTCTGATAACACTGTTCTTCTTCAGATCAATGATCGCGCCCGCTTGTTGTTCTGCTATGAACCCTGTATCTAACATTTCCATCACCAGCACATCAGCGTGAACTCCTGCTGGTAATCTGAACTCTCTCACATCAGTATTTACGACCTCAATCGTATTGTGAAAATTATTCGCTCGTATATTCTGTACCGCAACGCGCGCAATTTCAGGATCCCATTCGACCGCGTACACTTTTTTGGCACCCGCTTTTGCCGCAAGAAGCGCGATGATACCCGTTCCAGTACCAGCGTCGACGACAATATCACCGACTTTAACTGATTTTTTAATTGCACGAGCAAATGTTTGTACTCTTTTTTCATCAAAAAGACACTCGTCTATCAAAAGTAGATTGCTAAGCGCAGAATCCATATCGCATTTATATATTGAGTCAAAAAGAGTTCATTTTCTGTCACAACACCCGAGTTGTTCATTCTATAATGCGATGTGAGAAAAGGAAGCCCGCCGTCTGCACAGTTTATGCAAGCGGCGGGTCTAAGGCTCAAGAAGCACGTTTCGTCGGGTCACTTCGTTGCATGCTTCAGACCACCATAGTATGCGACGAGAGGAGTGAGAATGAAGTAGTTGGCAACGAGGTAGTACACCCCGAACACCAACGACGTCCAACTCTCTCCACCGAATGCTGTCAGAATGCTCAGCGAAATGACATTAAAGACCGCGCTCGCGACTGTGAGCTTCCACGGGAAGAGCGGTTCATCCCACGGACGTCGCCTCACGGCGACCAGTGTGGGCCATGCGCCGGCAAAGTCGATAGTCAATGCAGACCAGAAAGCCACCCATGGCGCGTCAAATTTATACCAGAGTGACACACCAAGAATTGCTAGCGCGAAGCATGCAACTTCGCGCACACCCAGATACGCTCTTCCCTTGCCGACGAACGTGGCAAGAAGGGCGATCAGGGTTGTGGTCATCGCAATGACTACAAAAAAGCCGATTCTGGGTGGGACCTCGCTGAAGGCCCAATTTTTGTTCCGCTCCCACCCAACCCACTCGACACGGACCAAAATCCATGCTCCGAGGGTCCAAATGATCCACGTCACCGGATTCGGCTTGATAATCTTCTTCCAGATTGAGTGCATGTAAGCGCACTCGCTCCAGAATAAAAGCACTCCCGCTGTCGCCGCTGTACCTACAGCGGCGTACCAAAAGAACGGCTGTAGGTCCATGACGACCTCCCTTGTTGGGTTTCACTGACATAATTAAAACACACTCACGCATAAAACGCAAGTACTATCAACGCTCTCTTATTGGAGAGCGAGAGATTTCCCCGAAGCTCTGCTTCGGGGATGAATGGCGCGTAGGGCTTGAAGCGGCGGCGGCCGCTTCTGCTTCCCCGCCTGCGCCGAGGCTTCGGCGGGCAGGCAAAAAACAACCCTGGTGTCCTGCGCCAATACTCCGCAGCTCTGCTTGGGAGAATGGCGGGACTTGTTTTATTTTTTATGCAAGATTGTGCTTCGGATATTTCTTCCCTCTCTTGACGAAGTTGAGCTCAACGTCCTCTAGTTTAAACTTTTTCTTGAAGAAATTAGCTATGAAATTCGGGTCGAGTCCAGTTTTACAGGTGTAGACGTCCGCACTTATAAAACGTCGCCGGGGAAACGTGTGGATGCTGATGTGACTTTCCGCGATCATGGTGAACGCGCTCCATCCGCCGGGATCTTTCATGTGATTGTCGGGTGCATGTTCTATCTGCGGCTTTCCCAACTGATACATTTTCATCAATTCGCACATTTCGCCGAGGCACGAGAAAATGAGCTTCTTATCATCCAATAACTCGGGGCTTCCCCCGTATCCGTCTATCATTACGTGTTCTCCAAAATTCATATCTGATCAGTATACATCAAAAAATAGTAAATTGCCTCATCGCCCATCGCCAAGCTACCGTGGAATTTTGAACTACGCTGGAATGAGTGTATGACCCTGAATACCCATCCTTTTCTGCTTTTGAAGCAGTACTCATGATTTATCTTGATTGGGAAAGATTATCCTCGCACAAAAGCGAGTGTCGCGTAGCTTCCGATGAGCCACCAGAAGGTGTGCTGTCCGCCGAACACGGCCTCCGATCAATTGGCAAATAAGGTGTCAGGAGTAAAGCCCCGGACGGTATCTTCGTGAAATTAGTGTCCAGAAAGCGCTATTTTCCAGTGTGTGTTTTGATACAATGGTAGCCATGGGTATTTATGTGCTTAAGGAAGCAATTTCGCGCGCCCGATTGCAAGAGATCGCCAAAGAACGTTTCGGCGATCTGGTAAAAGGAGTTGTCGACACGGAACAGCGCATCCTCGCAGTTGGGGCGGAGTTGCATGTGGACGCGGCAGTGGAACTGCAGGAGAAAGAAAACTCCAAGAGCGAGCAATTATGGGGCATCAATCTCTACCCTGCGGAAACAGGTGAGGCGTTCATTGAATTCGACTCGATGATCAACTTAAAACCAGCGCTCGGAAACAGGACGCGTGAGGTGGATGATGCAGTAACTCGGGAACGTATTAAAGTAATAGTACGCGACTTAGTGAAGGATTCCGGTTTATGACCTATCAACACGCAGAACTTGCCGCAGGCCGTTGGCACAAAATGAGCCTTGCGGAGCAACTGGGCAACATTGGAAGTGAGGTGTCGCGCGCGCGCAGGGCAGAGGGAAAGCAGGAAGAGCGTTTTAAAGCCGCGACAGATCGCGCACTTGAGCTTTTCGACCTTACGCTCTCCGACGTGCGCTGGCGCGGGCGCCTGCTCGAGATCGGCCGCGCCCGCGAACTTTTTTGCGATGCGCTGTACGGAGGCAAGGAATACGGCGCCACGCTTGCGAGCCTTGAGCCATACTTCGACCGCTTCGCGCTGTTCGCGCAAGCCCGCAAGGGGCATTAGCTTCTTATAAATGCCAAAGTGGCGTAGGAGCCGAGGAGCCACCAGAAGGCATACGGGCCGCTAAATACGGCCGTCACGTCGCCTCCGAATTGCCACAGGGATGCAAGCGCCGGCACATGGAACCACACAACGAGAAGGATGGCGGCCCCGGCGCATCCCGCAAGAAGGGCCTGCAGTGGCTGACCATATTCTCCGCGATACGGCGAATCCATTCGCCGCACGAGAAGATAGAGCGCCGCGGAGAATATCAAAAATACCATCGCCTGTAAGAGCGGTGTCGCGAGTTGCTCCGCAAAACTCCCGAGAAACACTGCCTGCGGAAAAAAAGACACGACCAGCAAAGATGCCGGGAGTGCGAGTGAGAGTGCGCTTAATCGACCCACTCCGTTTCGGAGTACATCAAAAGCGGAAAGCGCCGATGAGCATCCAGTCAACGGGAATACTTTCCATAAAACCAATCACCACGTCAACGTTCATGTTGAATAAATTTCCGGCTGATTGTAGGAAAGAGCCCATGATTACGACTACTATATTTGGCTGTGCAAAAGTAAAGCGGTGAGTTGAATTATAAACCCTCTCCGCGCAATTTTTCGATGAGCTCGCGAGCGCTACGGGAGAGTTTCTTCGGGAACTCCACGTCTATACGAACGAGGAGATCCCCCCGCGCGCCGCGACCATGGGGCACGCCTTTGCCGCGTATGCGTAGCACTTCACCGTTATTTACGCCCGCAGAAACGGTAATGGTCTCCTCCCCATCTAGCGTACGAATGCGATATTCACCGCCAAGCAGTGCGTCAGTGAGCTTAATGGGAAGTACGGTCAAAAGATTGTTTCCATCGCGAGTAAATTGTTTATCGGATTGCACATGGAGCTTGACATAGAGATCTCCCGCGACACCATCTGCTACCGCCTCACCCATCTGGGGCAAACGGATCATCTCGCCATCGGAAACTCCCGCCGGAACGACGATGTGTATCTCTGCCTGTTTTTTCGCCACTCCCTCGCCGCGGCATGTATCGCATGACTTTTCCGGGATTTCTCCGCGGCCACGACAGTACGAGCACACCCGCGCGGACGTGAACGTTCCGAAAAACGTATTGCGTGATTCGCGAACCTCACCTTTCCCGTTACAAGTACCGCAAGAAATCATCTTAGAACCCTTTGCGGCCCCCGCTCCATCGCAGTCCGGACAGACGGTTGTCTTTGCTATAAGAACGTGCCGTTCCACACCGAAGATCGCCTCGCGGAACGACAGTTCAATATCAATAGAGATGTCGCGCCCCCTCGACTTCGCTCGGGGTGAACCGCCGAAGAATTCTCCAAAGATGTCGCCAATATCAAACTCCACACCGCCCGAACCTTGGGCGAATCCGTCAAATCCTTGGGAGAAGTTGGAAAAATCAAAACCGGCGAATCCTCCCTGTGGTCCTCCACCGCCGGCAAACGTTTTGCCATACGTATCATACTCCGCGCGTTTCTTTTTGTCGGAGAGGACAGCGTATGCTTCACTCACCTCCTTGAATCTACGCTCATCACCTCCCTTTTTGTCGGGGTGGTATTTGTGCGCAAGTTTACGAAAGGCCTTTTTGATATCGTCTTCGCTTGCAGTTTTAGTAACGCCCAACAAATCGTAATAATTTTTCATCCCCTCATTATTACGGAACACAGGAGAAATGCAAACCGTTTCGTTTCGTTGATGTCTTCGCTCACTTTTGTCACCGTGTGATACCATCGTCTCGATGGACTCATTGCCATTTCAAATAGCGCTTCTCCTCGCGCAAGTCTGTCTCGTGATACTTGCGGGTTTTTTCTTGATCCGCCCTATCAGAATGCTTATATTTGGCCGTCCTGATGCTCCTCCGGTGCCAACTCCGCGCAGGGCTATATTCCATATAGCCGAGGCGCTTGCCGTGAGACCGGGAGACATTGTCTATGATCTTGGTAGCGGGGATGGACGGGTCTTGCTTCAATGCGCAAAACTCGAACCATCTGCTCGTTTTGTTGGTATTGAGCGAAGCTTTTTATTACACTACTTGGCACGCTTTCGAGCTTTTATGAGTGGATCCCCCACCAATGTTTCTTTCTTGCGACAAGACATTCTTCTCGCCGACCTCTCTCCGGCAACCAAGCTCTATACGTATCTTTGTCCTACCCTAATGAACCAACTCCTTCCTAAGATCGAGCACGAGACACGCAAAGTGCGCGTAGTGTCATATGTGTTTGCATTTAAAGCGAAGCGACCGTCTCGTACCATTCACATATCCTCACCTCGCGCGCGGAGAGACACCCGACTCCATGTCTATGACTTTTGACGAACCGTGAGGGCGGATATTTTCTATTGAAAAGAGAGGATCGGATCTCTCCCGAGATCCGATCCAAAATTCGCGACGTGGGAGACCGCTACTTTGTCTTCTTGTGCCCTCTCGTGTGTCCGGTGAAGAGGGTTGGTCTCTTGCAGTAGCTCCGACACCATGCCATCGCTTCGACGCCGTCTCGCAGCTACCAGATTTCTGCTGTATTCCGTGTTTTCTTTTCAAGCAATTGTACGAGATGAGTACCTCGGTGACACTTTGGCGGCTTTGAACGACTCTATCAACTCCCGAGCTTCGACCTATCGACCTACGAGGTCGATATAGGTCGCTACGAGGCCGATAGGTCCACGCGCGCGAGCATGCCAACTGCTGATGTTGTCAAGGTCTCGCCTTGACAACAAAGATCTATCGACCTCGTAGGTCGATATAGGTCGATACTGCCTCCGGTTACCTGTGTCCTTGCGTTGATGCTATAAGCATCAAGTTAGGGATATGCGATTTGAGGTGTCACTGATGTATCTCATCTTACTCAGCAGTACCGATTTTCTCCTGCAAAACGCACTCCCAGACTTAAATAACACGGGTAATGGAAACACTGTGTCAATGTTAGTTGTCGGTCAAGAACCCTCCGGCTTGTATATTCCACAGCGTTCGGTAGCGGCCGTCTTGCGTTATAAGTTCCTCATGACGACCGTCCGCAGTTATACGACCATCTTCCAAGACAATAATCCTGTCCATTTTCATAACGGTGGAAAGGCGGTGTGCTATAACGATGACCGTCTTTCCCTTCATGAGAGTCTCGAGTGCATCCTGAATAAGCGCTTCTGATTCTGAATCTAGACTCGAAGTTGCTTCGTCCAAAACCAGTATGGGCGCATTCTTCAGGATTGCACGAGCGATTGCTATGCGCTGGCGCTCCCCGCCGGAGAGTTTGACGCCACGCTCGCCGACGAACGTGCCATACCCCTTCGGCAAGGTCGTGATGAATTCGTGGCAGTGCGCTTTTTTTGCCGCCTCAATAACCTCGTTCTCCGTCGCGTCTCGACGCCCATAGCGGATATTCTCTAAGAGACTTCTGTGGAAAAGAACAGGGTCTTGCGGAACGAATGCTATTGCTTCTCGCAAACTTTCGAGTGTGACATTTGCTATATCGTACCCGTCTATCTCAATATTTCCATCATTCACATCGTAGAAACGCAGAAGGAGTTTCGTTACCGTCGTTTTTCCTGCGCCCGACGGCCCTACGAACGCTACCCGCTCCCCTCCCGTGATATGTAGATTAAATTTTTGGAGTGCCACATTGCCTTCTTGGTAATTGAACGTAACATCTCTAAACCGTATTTCTCCCTTCCCCACCACAAGAGGTAAGGCACCGGGCGCATCCCGAACCTCGTGCGGGATGCGCAGAACCTCCGCCATTTCCGTCGCCTCCGCAACGGCGTTAAAAACATGCCGCATCTCGCGTCCCGCTTGTACAAGACGTTCAAATAGGGTTAATAGGTACGCTTGGATAAGGATGAAATCTCCGACAGTAAGCAAACCGCGTTTCCAAAGTGCCAGCGCAATGAAGAGGAGCGCGGCATTGACGAAAACGATAAGAAACCCCTGCACAGCCCAGATATTGTCGTCATATTTCCACGCACGATACTGCGCTGTTTTAAGCCGTTCTACAGCTCCCGCAAATCGTTGACGTTCATACGGTACGCCGGAGAAAAGAGTAACGGTCGCCTGATTTGAAAGTGAGTCGGAAAGAACTCCTGTCATTTTACTGTCCTCTCCCGCGGCCTTTAGACGATACGGATGGATGGTGCGAATGAGTATCAACTGAAGCGTTGTGAAAACTATGAGCCATATCAGAAGTCCTGCGCCCAGAATCGGATTACGCGAAAAGAGAACATATACGATACCGACCGCGAGCAACAGTACGGGATACAATTGGAAAACAACGGCATCCACGATACTTTCATAGGATTTTGCGTAGCGGGTTACCCGTCGTACAAGTGAGCCAACAAAATTGGAGACGAAGAAATGGTACGAGTGGTTGATGATGTAAGCGAAGGACGATGCGTTGAGATCGGCCATTACGCGCGTTTCGAGAAGTGCGATGAAATAGAATTGCACGCGTCGTAATCCCCAGGCCATAAAGGCAAAAAAGGAGAAGAATCCCAAAACTATAGTAAGGCGCGGCGTTGATTCTGCCGGGTTTGTACTAGCGATAATGTCCACGAATTCCTTTAGATAAAGCGGTGCTATAACGACTGCCGCCTGTATCACGATTCCGGTGCACAGAAGAGCCCCTACAAGAAACGGGTATCGTTTCGTGTGCTTCCAATAGTCACTAATGACATCGCGCACCTTTCCTGTACTTTTTTGCGCCATTCAATTCATTATAGTCCAAGAACAATAAAACAAGTCCCGTCCATCTCCGGATCCTGTCTGTGCGATGCACCTGTCTGCCGTACCTCCCGAGGTTATACCTCCCGAGGTTAAACCTCGGGAGGTGTGCCAGCACAGGTAGACGCAGACAAGTGTGTAGAGGGCATTCCCGACACGCGGTGCGTCTACCCTGCGTGTCGGGAATGCATTGGCTTACTTATTATCCCCACCTTCTTGAGTATTTTCACCCCCCTCTTCCTTCTGCGGCTCCTGCGGCGGTTGCTGCCCTCCGGAGGAGGGTCCGCCTTGGGCGGATTGACTCATCGCCTGTCCAATGGCGCTCATAGCGCCCGAGAGGGCCTCTGCCGCCGATTTGATGGCGCCGACATCGGTACCATTGCGTGCCGTCTTTAAGGCGTCTATCTTTTCTTGCACGTTCTTTTTTATATCTTCACTCACCTTGTCACCGTGTTCTTTGAGTGCTTTTTCAGCCGCGTAGACGAGTTGATCGGCTGTGTTATGCGCTTCCACGATTTCCTTCTTTTTCTTGTCCTCTTCGGCATGTAACTCGGCATCCGCGCGCATCTTCTCCACCTCTGCGTCAGAGAGACCGGAACGAGCTTCTATTCTGATGGATTGTTCTTTGCCGCTCGTTTTGTCCCGCGCTTTTACAGAGAGAATACCGTCTGCGTCCAAGTCAAAACTAACCTCTACTTGCGGCATGCCTCGCGGGGCCGGTGGAATGCCATCCAAATTAAAACGACCGAGCGTTTTGTTGTCTGCCGCCATGGGCCGTTCGCCCTGCACAACGTGGATCTCGACCGACGGCTGGTTGTCGGAAGCCGTAGAGAACACTTGCGAACGCGAGGTTGGGATGGTCGTGTTGCGGTCAATAATTTTGGTCGCGACTCCTCCCAAGGTCTCGATTCCAAGACTCAAAGGAATCACATCAAGAAGAAGCACGTCCTTGACGTCGCCCTGCAAGATACCACCTTGAATCGCCGCACCGATCGCCACTACTTCGTCGGGATTGACTCCCATATGCGGTTTCTTTCCGAAATACTTTTCTACGGCCTGTTGGATGGCCGGCATACGCGTTTGTCCTCCGACCAGTATCAATTCATTAATGTCACCAACCTTAAATGGCGAGGCCTCTATCGCGCGTTTTGTGATGGTCATTGCGCGCTCGACGAATTCACCCGCGAGTTCTTCGAGTTTTGCGCGTGTCAATTTTATAGCCAGGTGCCGCGGACCGGAAGAATCAGACGTTATAAAGGGTATGTTGACTTCTGTCTCAATCGCAGTCGAAAGTTCGATTTTTGCCTTTTCCGCCGCCTCGTCCAGACGCTGGCGTGCCAAAGGATCATTTCGGACGTCAATTCCCGATTCTTTCTTAAATTCGTCTGCAAGCCATGTCATTACGCGCTGGTCCACGTCTTTACCCCCGAGGTGCGCGTCGCCATCGGTCGAGCGTACCTCAATTACATCATCACCCACTTCCAGAACAGAGATATCAAATGTACCACCGCCGAAATCGAACACGGCGATTTTCTCCTCCTTTTTTTTGTTGAAACCATACGCCAGAGCCGCCGCGGTTGGTTCGTTAATTATGCGCTTCACGTCAAGACCCGCTATTTTCCCGGCGTCCTTCGTCGCCTGCCGTTGGGAATCGTTGAAATATGCAGGCACAGTTATGACGGCTTCCGTAATAGTCTCGCCAAGTTTCGCTTCAGCGTCCCGCTTAAGCTTTTGTAGGATCATTGCAGAGATTTCTTCCGGCCGATACCACTTGCCCTGTGGTGAGCTTGCCTGCTGTGAGCCCGTCGAACCAGTCGAACCATCGCCCATTCGCACTTCAATACCGCCATCTGCTTTGCGCATCTCGAACGGCACTGACTCACGATCCTTTTTCACCGCCGGCTCATCAAATGAATGTCCTATAAAACGCTTTATTTGATAGATGGTGTTTTTAGGATTTGTAACCGCTTGCCGTCTTGCCAGAAGCCCGACCAGACGCTCCCCTGTCTTAGAAATGGCTACCACAGAGGGTGTCGTGCGCGCACCCTCAGTGTTCTCAATTATCTGCGGCTCACCCCCCGTAACCACTGCTATCGCGGAGTTCGTTGTCCCTAAGTCAATTCCAAGGATTTTTGACATATGTTTATTTTTGTGATTAGGAATAATCTAGTTGTCGCGAGAAGATTTTAATACGATTTGCGCGGGGCGCAAGACTCTTTCATTCGTGCGGTATCCATATCGAAGTATACGAACGACAGTACCGGGTTCCCCCGCTATATCGTCGCGTTCTTCCACGACCTCATGCAGAGCCGGTTCAAACGCCTCGCCGACTTTTCCGAATCGTTCGATGCCATGGTTTTTGAGTGCATCTATAAGTTGATTTCGCACTTTTGAGTGCATCTATAAGTTGATTTCGCACGTACTCCATGCCGCTCCGCCAACCATCGGATACTTCGGCCCATGCCTCGTTTCCTGCCGCCATATCAAAACTATCCAGTGCAGGAATAATGTCGTGTACGAGAGATTCTCTAAGAAGTTCCGCGCTCCGCGCCGCGCGAGCCTCGTTATCTTTTCGAGCGTTGATGGAATCGGCTTTGCACCTCTGCCAACCGTCCAGATACTCTTGGCGCTCTTTCTTTATTTTGGCGAGTTCTGCTTTTAATTTCTTCAATTTCTCTTGTACAGTACTTATGCCACCGAGATCCCCTTCGGGTTCAATATCGAATTCAATTTCGTGCTCACCCGTACGATTTTCTTTGTCGTCGTGCGAAACCATGCGCGGGGATTATAACAGAAATGATTCCTAAAAACTATAGTTTGTATGACCGCTCGTTACCTTGAGAAACCCGACTTGGCCAGTGCTTATGCGCGGACGATCTCTTAATGGTTGAAACTAGCGTTTAGACCACTGCGGTGCGCGGCGGGCGGCCTTGAGACCGAATTTTTTACGCTCCTTCGCCCGCGGATCGCGCTTCAAATAACCGAGGACCTTGAGGTCTTTTCTCTGCTCTGGAACAATCTCGGCAATAGCGCGTGAAAGCCCCATCCGTATCGCCTCGGCCTGCGCCTTGTGTCCGCCTCCTCGCACCTTCGCCGACACAGTATACGTTGAACCGAGAACCTGCATCGGTGCATACGCGGTTTTTATCATTGCATGGAGAGGGAAATAATCTTCCGCGGTCATCCCATTGACAGTCATCGAGGCATTTTTTGCCGCCTCTATACGCACGCGCGCCGTTGCGGTCTTCCGTCGCCCCACCGCTTCTGTGTATGTTTGTGCCTTTGCGCTCATATCAATCTTATGACGTATTTCTCTTTTACTAATCTTGTATTACCAGATTTTTCATTCTCTCCGTAAGCATCGTGTTTCTCGGAAGCATTCTTTTTATCGCGAGGCGCAGAGGTTCTCCTGCTCCCTTTCTCGATTTTAGCGAAGTATACGATTCTTTTTTCAAGCCGCCCGGATATCCGGAATACGTCGTGTACTTTTTCTGCATCCTCTTACGCTCTCGCATGTGAAGTTTTGAAACATTGCTTATACTAACTCTCACATCGGAGCGTTTGTTCGGAGTGTAGTCCACATTCGTTTTGCCCATAAGCGCTTTCGCCGCTTCAGACGCGACTCGTCCGAGCGTTCTTCCGGCGGCGTCAATGTTGTATTCTTGCGTCATACGTTATTGTATCAATTCAATGCGTGACATATCACCGACACGCTTCCCTACTCTACCCAAGCGCACAATGCGCGTATAACCGCCAGAGTGTTTTTTGTAACGGAGCGCGAGAGTCTCATGAAGTTTTTTCACTGCATCCGGTGCGCCACCCAACCGGCTTTCTACAAGACGCCGAGAGGTTACCGTGCTCCGTTTCGATGCAGTTATTAGACGCTCGACAAAAGGACGAAGCGCCTTTGCTTTTGCGGTCGTTGTCATGATGCCTTCTTCAAGAACAAGCGAGCGTGCAAGAGAGCGCAGAAGCGCCGTGCGCTGCCGCTTCACCCTGCCGAATTTTCTGTTCTTGTCGTGATGTCTCATACCTTCAAAATATCCAAAACACAGGAACCAAAGCACAAATAAATGCCAAAAACATAAACTTTTCAAAGATCGGAACAGATGTGAGGTTTGTGTTTTGTGCTTTTTTCATGTTTGTGTTTTATTTGTGTTTTGTGAAGTTTGTGTTTTGAACTGTTTGAACGTGTGCATGTTTTTTATACGTTGTGTTTCGTGCATATTCTGTGCTTTGTGCTTTTCGGCTATTGTCGGAGTGTCAATCCTAGATTAGAAAGCGCCCGTTTTATATCCTGCAAACCTTTTTGCCCGAGACCTTCGATGGCGAGAAGGTCGTCCTCGCGCTTTCGCACAAGGCCGCCGACAGTCCGAATAGAGGCCTCATCAAGCGCATCTTCAACACGTTGAGGTATTTTTAACTCCGTAATACGCGTCTTGAGAATTTCAGCATTGGGCATAATGCCTTTCTCTTCGCGAGTACCGCCCTTTGCATTTTCCGCATTGACCAATGCCGTCTCTGCGGGCTCCTCTTCTTCTTTAAAACCGACAATGGCGCGAAGTTGATGGATCATCGTTTCAATGGAGTGTTCCAAGGCCTCTCGAGGCGAGATTGTGCCGTCTGTCTCAATAAACATACGCAAGCGATTGAAATCCGTGCGATCACCGACGCGCATATTTTCAACTTCATAATTGACGCGACGTATCGGAGAAAAAATTGCGTCAAGTGCAATAGTGCCGATATCCACGCGTTCTTTTTGATGCGCCTCTTTCGGTACATAACCCAATCCACGCTCCGCACGCAATTCAAGCTCAAGAGAGACTTTGCCGGTAATATTTGCAATGTGCTGTTCTGGATTCAGTATCTCCGCTTGACCGGGTACTTTGAAATCTGCGGCTGTCACCGAGTGCGGTCCCTTGACCGAGAGCGTTATGGTCTGTGGTTCATCGGTAAGAATTTTGAGTCGTATCCGACGGATATTGAGAAGCATGGTTACGGCATCTTCTTTCACGCCCTCGATGGTAGAAAATTCATGCGATATATTGGGTATCTTGACGTGTGTTATTGCGGCGCCGGGCAAAGACGACAAAATTATACGACGCAGAGAATTCCCCAACGTATAACCGTAGCCCGGATAGAGTCCGTTAATCTCATAAGTACCGCTCTGCTCGGTTTCGGAGACGGCGCGCGGCTTTGAAGGAAGTGCAATGTGATAATCGGACATGTTAGAGATTCTTAACGAATGATAATGAGTTTAGAAGCTCTTACATCCAGCCCCAATTTTCGCGCTGATTTATAAGAATGTAAGATAGACGAGTGTATCATACGTTTGTTGATTTCTAAAATAAATAACTGCTGAAATTGGGGCTGGATAGTGGAAAATATAGTCGCTTCGCTCCTTATTTTTCTACTATCTGCTGTAGAATTCAAATACGGTCTTGTAATCGATCGTCGTCTCGGCTGGCCCGTATATCGGCTCCTGAAGTATCTCCACTTTTATAAGTGTCGGATCAACTGAAATCCATCGCGGAGTAGCACGTAGCTTGTCTTCTCCTTCGGCAAGATGCCCAAAAAGAGAGCTTTGCTTACTGCCTTCGCGGACAGTGAGTACGTCGCCTTTTTTGAGGCGATGTGACGGAATGGTGGTACGTGTCCCGTTTATCACGATGTGACCGTGAGAGACCATCTGACGAGCGGCTCGGCGCGTCGAGGCAAGTCCCGCACGATATACAGCGCTATCGGCGCGCATCTCGAGCATGGCATGCAACGTACCGGCTGGATCTTCCGTCATATATGCTTTTTTTGCATAGTTACTCAATTCACGCTCCTTAAGTCCGTACGTAAATCGCAGGCGCTGTTTTTCGAGAAGCTGACGATTATAATCTGATGCTCCGCGCCTACCCCGTGAAGGTCGCTTGGCCCGTACCTCAGAGAGTGCAAATTTCTGCGTTTGCGTCTGCTCGAAAATTCCGCCGCCCAGACGTTTCGCAATCTTATATTTTGATTTAATAGGTAACATATCTTTTTAAAAAATCCTAACCTCTAAATCCGAAACTCTAAACAAGCTCGAAATCCCAAACTCAAAACTCCAAACGAGCAGGGGGTTTGTATTCGTCTGTAATTTTGGTTTTTAGACATTGTGATTTGTTTAGAATTTAGAGTTTCGAACTTAGGATTTATATCCTTCGCGACTTAGGAGGCCGCGGTCCATTGTGAGGAACCGGAGTATCATCGACGATACGAGAAACCTCGATTCCTTTTCCGGCAAACGCACGCAAAGCTGACTCGCGTCCCGCTCCAACGCCGCGAATGATAACATCGACCTCTTTCACGCCAATGATATTTGCTTTATCGCCTATAAGTTCACCGACTTTCGCGGCGGCAAAAGGCGTACCCTTCTTGGCGCCCGAAAATCCCAAGGAGCCAGATGTGGACCATGCCACGGTATTACCTCCTTTGTCGGCAAGCAACACCTTAGTGTTGTTGTAGGTCGCGTGAATATGCAGTGTCCCCGCTATAATATTTTTCTTCGCGACGCGTTGCAGTGCGCGAGACTTGAGTCCCTGATCCACAGTGCCTCCGCTCTTTCTTATTATTCGTTTTTTTCCCATACCTACTATGTTTTCTCAAGCTTACGTCTACCGGAGGTCATGGTTTTGCGAACGTTACCGCGCACCGTGCGAGAATTCGTTTTTGTTCTCTGGCCGCGCGCAGGGAGACGTTTTGCATGCCGCGTTCCTCGATATACCTTGATATCCTTCAAACGTCGAATGTTAGAGCTTATCCGCCGACGTAGTTCACCTTCCAATGGGAACTTTTCCACCGCTTCGCGCAGAGCGCTCTCTTCTTTTGCAGAAAGATCACTCGCGCGACTCTCATGTTTAATTCCAAGAGAGGAAAGTACGGCACGCGCGCGAGGTCGTCCCATACCGTATACGGCGGTGAGGGATATCTCAAGGTGTTTGTTTTCCGGTATTGTTACTCCTGCTATGCGCATGTTAAAGATTCTTAGCGAGCAAAAGCGAGCTTAGAAGCTCTTACATCCAGCCCCAGTTTCCGTGCCAATTTATAATAGTGCATGGTGTGCGATAGTATCATACGTTTATTGATTTGGGAAATAAATAACTGCTGAAACTGGGGCTGGATAGTGAAAATTATAGTCGCTGCGCTCCTTAATTTTCTACTATCCTTGTCTCTGTTTATGCCGTGGATTCGTACAAACGACCCAAAGGCGGCCGCGACGTTTTACCGAACGGCAACGAACACAAATTTTCTTAACTGACGCCTTGACCTTCATAGGAACAGTTCACAGTTTACTGGCGACCCCGAAAACGGGTTCGCCGACGGAGCAGGTAATTGAGAGCAGAAACGCCGGTTGGATCGTTGAATTCATGGTGTTGTTTTTATCGATAGTAGGATGTGTGCTGTTATTAGAGTCTCTTTGTGATTCGCGCCCTTCCGCCGTACGGATCGAGCTGTACCACTACACGATCACCTACAAGGACTTTTATTCTATGCAGACGCATCTTGCCGGCCAGGTACGCAAGAGTACTCTCACTCTCTCCCCCAACCTTCACACGAAAAAGCGTATTCGGGAGAGCCTCTTCGACAACTCCTTCAACAACTTTCGGTTCCGACATATCCTGAATCACAAACTTTATGACAGACGGCCCTCCTTCGAGCCGATGTTCTGGTTCTGCGAAACACAAAAAGTAACGTGCAAATTGAACTTCACAGGATAGTGTCACGCGATCTAGTCTGCTCGATTAAAGTAACATTTCTGCATTTAGAGGTCAAGCCCGCACACTAACTTTGGCATCACTGCATCTGTGTCTTCGGAATATCCACGCATATCGTCCGTTAAGTTAATCTGGAATACGTTCTCCGATTTTCTTACGTTGGACATGCAGTAAAGATACAATGCCAAAGTTAGTGTGTGGGTCAAGCATGCACCAACACCAGCACAGCTCCTTTTGTTGTGTCTCCGTGTACATTGCTTTATACAGTACAATATCTCATTCTCACTTGATGTCAAACTTTGGCGGGTCAAGCGCCCGCTAATACCGGCTCTTCAATGCGTATGCGAATTTTTTTTGGGTCTACGGGAAATACTTGTTTCCAAAATGGCTGGATGCGCGCGCGTGCCTCTTCGATGCCGGGAAATGTGGCAACTATGGTCTGAAATGCCGATTCATTACGCCCTGAAAGCGCGCTTATGAGTGCTTCGGAATCCACTTTCCATACAAGTTGAGACATGCCCGAAAGTGTGAATTCGAAAGGTCCAGCGCCCAGTACGAGCTCTGTGTCTGTTGCCACAAAGCGAGCCGCCAGAGCGCCGGCGCCTTTAAGCATGACAGATCCATCCTCCGCGTCTGCCGAGACGCTTCGAGAAACCGTATGCGCGAATACGCTGGCAGGAAATACCGGTATCTCTACGCGTGCGATTTCACGGATGCGCACATTACCTCCGGCTTCCTCCGTATTCGGCTGTGTGGTGTAGGTTATACGCATGAGATCTGCGAGTACTATGGTTTCTTCGTTCGTTCGAAGATCCGCGGCCGCACGCGCCTGTGTCTCAAGACGCGCGCGTATTTCCGCACGCGCAGATTCAAGAGTACCGGGAGTAACAGCAGGGCGATCTCCTAAGGCCCCGCCGGTCATAGAACCGATGGAACGCGCGTAAACATCGGCATACATTGCCGGCGTTGTTGCAAGTCCGGGAAGTGTAAAACGGCTGACTGGCCCGATATTGTATGCTTCACCTGCTTTATCTGCCACCACTTCAATTTGCACCTCACCCGGCTTACCGTCTTTCTTTCCTGGAATAGAAACCTCGGCAGATGTACGGAAGATAAGACCGGCAGGAGTTTCAAACCTTGTGTTGGGTATGAGCCGCACGGGTTCCGAAGAGTAATTATTTGCGACAATGATTGCACCGCTCGCTTTTGTCTCCACATACTCCGTTCCATTGCTCGGAACGACTGCGGAATCTTCAATTGTTATAGTCTCGACAGAGTATGAGAGAGACCCGACCGATGCTTCTTCCGCTGGATATGCATTGAATTGCAGAAATGAATCGAAAACAACAGCGTGCGAACGTGGTACAACGTAGATGGTGGTCGGTCGCAATGCGACAAGGAGTATTGTTCCGAGAACAAGAATAGCTAGTGCCGCGGTAACCCACATCCATATCCTCGGTGAGAGGAAACGACGCGGTTGGCGCGGAGGCACTCCCGGAATTTCCCGTTCACTCCCGAATAAACGCCGCGGCGGACGCGGAGAAACAGCGATATTGCGTATCGAGCGACCATTTGTAGCCGGGACTCCTTCAATGCTCTCTGGTTCACTCTGCGGAGCAACCGTAGCGTCGGCTTTCTCTTCCAAAGGTTCTCTCGCCTTCCGTGCCGAAAGCGGAGGTGTCTGGGGCGGCAGAATATCTTGAAAATAATCTTTTGCCATTACCTAAGAATTATACCTCGCGGTCAATATCAACAAAAGGACAACCCTGTGGAAGACTGGTGTATTCCGTGTTCGTACAGAATACGCAAACAGGATTCTCTAGCGCTCACCTTCGAGATTGCTCCCGATAAGAGAGGATGCAACGAGAAGTCCGATATCCTGGCTTCCGTTTGGATCATTGGACGTCACGAAATGTTGTAGCTCTTCATGGGTCAGGATTTCCACGGAAAAAGGCTGGGTCGTAAGCGTGAATTGCGTAAAATCGATACGAGAGAAGAAAAGAGAGAGCCACTCTGCCATGCTGGATTCCGCCACCAATACGAGTGCCTGCGGAAGCTTTCTGGATTCCGCTAGAGCGCTGAACGCTTCTCCGAAAATCCGGACTAATTCCTGTTCAGTGTGCGCCATATTCACCTTGAGTTCTTCACATGACGAATCTTCGCAATGATCGCGTGCAAGCATGCGCATGAGCGTAGACGTTTCCTCCGGCATTCCGTTTCCTGCAATCCTCTTTAGTATGGTATGTGTTCCTTCAAGTACGAGAGCATGAGCTATAGGAGCGCCTTTATGCACGGAGACCAAGCTGGTCGCTTCGCTCGCCATGTCAATAATTAAATAATTCGTGTGCGAAGCGGAGCGGCCGCGTAGAAGAGTCAAAAGTGCCTTCGTACCAGAGTGGAACGTCGGCGGCAAAGAAAATACTTTTACGAGTGTTTCCTGCGCTACGGTCTTAATGCGCGGCTGACATTCGGAAACGAGTGTCGCCGCAAATATCACATGCGCATGTTTTCCGTTCGGATATGCGGTCGGATACCCGTTGAGCTCTACGCGAACAACATTGGCTTCAATGAGATCCTGATGATTAAATTCTTTTTCTCCCGCAAGCGCTTCTTTCGCGAGCGCGGCAATTTCTTCGGCGTTTACTTTCTGATCGCCTGGAAATTCTTTTACTGCACTGACGGTTTTTGAGCGCACCCATGGAGCATGTATGACGGCATGCGTACTTTGTACAGGACCGAACCCGAGAGTACGGGCGGCCGTAAGCGCCTTCTCCGCACTTTCAGCGAGCGCCGAAATGACGCCGGTAGCTGTGGCTTCCTGTGTCCGTTCCTCAAAAGGCAGAGTGACGCGATGCGCCGCTATTATTTTCACAGGTTCTCCCCGTGCAAAAGAAAGAATCGCAACTCCGGCGCTCCCGCTCCCGACATCGGCCACAGCAACACGCTCCCCTCCTTTACGTAAGAATGGAATACTGAACATTGGACTTTAGTATACCAAGAGAAGGAGAGTCATATTCTCATTATCAAAGAAACCTGTTTACTTCATGCGCAGAATTCCCCGACAGCTTGGCTGCGGGGATGAATGCGCATGAGGAAAGGGGGTCGGGGAAAACGTAGTTTTCCCCGTGGAGGAGAGCAGAGAGCCTGTAATCAGGCGAACGTTCCGAACCGAGTGGTTCTCAAAATAAACTACCGCGACAGCTTGGCTGCGCGGTAGTTTATTGTTGACTAGTTAAGAGTGGCCTTGATCCTGCGAATTCCTGTGGCAACAGCTTCTTCTTTCAAAATTGTAAATTTTGCCCTGAGCGGTTTACCCTGAACCTTGTCGAAGGGAGTCGAAGGGTCAGTCCCTATATCACTCGTATTCGATACATGCGGGCCGCCGCAGAATTCAACGGAAAACGCTCTTTCAAATTGAGGCATATCTACTGTCGCGCCTGACGGGCCGATTGAATAAATGGACACCATATCCGGATACTTCGCGCCAAATTCCTGTTCAGCGCCTATCTTTTCGGCTTCCGCTTTTGGTATCGTAGAATGAACGACTGGAAGCGCTTCCTCGATCCTTTCATTTACGATACGCTCGACCTCTGTCAATTGCTCTTTCGTCATTTTCTTCCCGTGCGAGAAATCTATACGCAGTCTCTCTTGTGTGATATTTGAGCCGCGTTGCTTTACGTGTTCACCAAGTACTATTTGAAGTGCTTTAAGGAGAAGATGGTGCGCGCTATGGAGACGCGTCGTCGCTTCCGAAGTGTCAGCGAGACCACCCTTGAACTTTTGCTTGCTTCCTGCCCGCGAGATGTCACTATGTGTGCGCATCTTTGCACGAAAGTTTTCCTCATCCACATCGAAACCTCTTTCGTGCGCGAGCTCCTGCGTCATTTCAAAAGGGAAACCGTACGTCGTAAAGAGCATAAAAGCGGCTTCACCCGACACATGCCCCTCTGTGGAAATTTTCTCAAATTCATGCATGCCTTTTTCTAGTGTCTTTCTAAACTGCACTTCTTCCTTCCATATCTCGCGACGAATGTTCTCGTACGCTCCCTCTCCCGATAATTCAGGATACGCCCCTTTGTATTTCTCTATGGTAATGACAGCCGCACGCACGAGCATACTATCTCCCACATCTTTATCTCCTGTCCCGATCTTTTCGGCATGGAGAGCGGCTCGTCGAATGAGGCGTCGCAAGACATATCCGCGTTCGGTGTTGGAAGGAAAAACGCCGTCAACGAGCATAAAAACGGCCGCGCGAACATGGTCAGCAATGATGCGGAATGAGCGCGTGTATCGACTGTCGTCATATGCTTTGCCGGAAAAGTGCGAAAGTAGTTCAATAATGTCACGGAATGCATCAGTCGCGAACACATCCGGATTCTTTGCGGTCGCCGCGGCAAGACGTTCTAATCCTCCGCCAAAATCAACATTTTGTTTCGGTAACAGTGCAAATGAACCGTCTTCCCTCTTTATGTATTGCATGAAAACAGAGTTCCCTATTTCGAGGAATCGGCCACAGTCACAATTCGGATGACACTCTCCGCCGAACTTCGGATCATGCGGGGTGTCGAAATCGTAGAATACCTCCGAATCCGGTCCGCCCGGCTCGCCGAGAGGCATGGTGTCGGGTGCTCCTGCGCGACTCCACCAATTTTTCTTCGCATCGTAATAAAAAATACGTCCATCTTGCATACCGAGACGGTAACCATCCTCACCGGAGCCGATGACCACCTCCTTCGCATCGATACCTTTCTTCGAGAACAATTCTTTCCAGATTACGGCGGATTCGGTATCTCGCGGGATGTTGTTTTTTTGGTCGCCGATAAACGTGGTCACATAGAGACGGTTGGGATCGAGTCCGAGCTCATCCGTAAGAAATTCAAAAAACCATGAGAGTTGTTCTTTTTTGAAGTAGTCGCCAAGAGACCAGTTGCCGAGCATCTCGAAAAAGGTTGTGTGCCTGTTGTCGCCCACCTCTTCGATGTCTTCTGCCCGAAATGATTTTTGTGAATCCGCGAGTCGCCCGCCCTTTGGATGCTCTTTGCCGAGAAGGTACGGTAGAAGGGGCTGCATGCCGCTACCGGTGAAAAGCGTCGTCGGATCGTTCTGCGGCACAAGCGAGGCAGAAGGGATAATCGCGTGTGGACGCATTGGAGGCGCCTTTCCGCCAGAGGCGGATCCGCCTTGGGCGGAGAAAAATTCGAGGTACTTCGTGCGTATCTCGTTAATGTTCATTCCGCTAAAAGTAACGCGTTTCCTGCAAAAAAGGAAGAGGCGCCATGATTGGTGCGGCGCCTCTTCATCCCGTATGGCCATGACGTATCTCCTCCTTTCCTATCGCAAATATACGCTTCGATTGCGGGGTGTAACGACTGGCTACTATTGCCGTTGGAAATATGAGAGGATACGATACGCGACACTGCATGAAATACCACACACATACTCTTTCTAACGGCCTTCGCATCGTGCTTGTCCCGATGCCTGAAAATAGAACGGCCACCGTTATCGTCATGAGCGGTACCGGCTCGCGGTATGAGAACGAGCATGAAAACGGCCTCGCACACTTTCTTGAGCACATGTTTTTTAAAGGCACCAAGAAACGTCCTAGCGCGCGGGCAATCAGCGAGGAGCTCGACACGATCGGAAGTGTTTACAATGCATTCACGTCGAAAGAACGCACCGCCTACTACGCCAAGGTTTCGAGTCGTTACCTCGAAACCGCGCTCGACGTCATCAGTGACATATTTCTCAACTCAACACTCCCGCAGAAAGAGATAAAGAAAGAGCGCGGCGCCATCATCCAGGAAATCGACATGTACGAGGATATGCCGATGCGCACGGTAGACAACGTTTTTGACGCGCTTATGTTCGGTAGAGAACATCCACTCGGACGCACAATCCTGGGTCCTAAAGAAAACATAATGCGTTTCTCTCGCAAAGATTTTGCCATATACCTCAAACGTAATTACACTCCGCTCAACACTGTGGTATGCGTCGCTGGCACATTTTCTAAGAAAAAAGTGCTCGCTAAGATCAAAAAAGATTTTGGAGGGCTTAAGCACGGCAATCCTCCGAATTTCATAACCTTCTCCTCTGAGCAAAATGCGGCACGTGTTGCAATCAAGGAAAAGAAAACGGATCAGACGAATCTTATGATTGGCGTGCCTGCGTACCCGTATCTCCACAAAGATGAATATGCGCTCGCAGTACTCTCGACCATTCTCGGCGGCGGCATGTCGAGCAGACTCTTCCTCGAAGTGCGCGAGAAGCGCGGCCTCGCTTATTCAGTACACTCGTTCGTTGAGCGATATCCCGACACCGGATACTTTGGCGTGCAGGCGGGAGTGGAGCACGCGAAACTTGAAAAAACCGTCAAAACTATTCTCGCGGAATTTAAAAAGATAAAGAGTGTAAAGGTTTCAAATACCGAATTGGGGAAGGCAAAGTCGTATATGAAGGGCAACTTGGCCCTTTCGCTCGAAACAAGCGACGAAATCGCCCAGTTTGCGGCAACTTCGATGATTAATCTCGGGAGAATCCGCCCGCTCTCGGAAATCCTCGAGGGCATCGAAGCCGTATCCGCCGACGACATAGAGCGCGTCGCCCGCGACATTCTCCGCACAGAGAAACTAAACCTCGCCGTTCTAGGCCCGCATCTAGACAAAAATCGATTTACTTCCCTCTTGCACGTTTGAAGGAGCGAAGTTTATTGTCCATGAATTTTTTAACATCTCCATACTCCACCCAGAAGTTACTTCCCTCTTGCACGTTTGAAGGAGCGAAGTTTATTGTCCATGAATTTTTTAACATCTCCATACTCCATCCAGAAGTCGGTACACTTTGGATTCTCTCCCGAGGTTAAACCTCGGGAGGTAGAGGTTTAACCTCGGGAGATAAGAAAATACTAGAATGAGAATATCAGACGACCACTGAAATCCCTTTCGAGCGTGCCTTTGAAAGAATTCCGGATCTATGCGCCCATTCGTATGAGATGAGGAAATTACTTTTTTTGTCTGGAATCATCATTCGGATTTTGTGAGGTCCACGGACTTAACATCGGCTCATTCGGGAGACGATCGTCAAATGTAATATTATTCTTCTGCTCTATTTCTTCCACCTGCTTTCCTATCGCTTTCCCCACAATCTTGGCGAGAGGCAGGGGAAGTAAATAACAAGAGACACTTTGTCCCGAACGGATCGCCAGGTGCAGTACGCCGTTGATGATACGGATGCTCACGCTGTCTACGAATATCTTGCTCGGCACTGTATCAAAATCAAATTCTTGCTGCATATCCTCATTGTACCAAATACCTCGGATTATTGGGAACTCCCCGGGGGTCTACAACCAATCAATTGCCTTCTTGCCGTGTAAACATCGGGAGGTTAAACCTCGGGAGGTTAGTAGCGAAGGAATTAGAGCCAGTTGATGGGTCTTTTGTCGTGAGCGACGAGATACTCGTTGGTGCGGCTAAAGGGCTTGGAGCCGAAGAATCGAGTGGCAGATAAGGGCGAGGGGTGCGCGCTTTCGATGACGAGGTGCTTCGAACGGTCGATGTGCGCGCCCTTGGCTTTCGCGTAGTTGCCCCAGAGGATGAAGACAAGATTTTTGCGATCCTCCGAGAGTTTGCGGATAACGGCATCGGTGAATTGTTCCCACCCCTTCCCCTGATGCGAGCCGGCCGTGCGAGCACGCACAGTTAGAATCGCGTTGAGTAGGAGTACCCCCTGCTTCGCCCAATGTTCAAGATTGCCGCCCTTCTTTGTCAATGCTTCGAAGGACAGAGAGCAATCTGCTGAAAGCTCTTTGAATATATTTTGCAGAGAAGGCGGGAGTGCGACGCCCTCGCCGACTGCAAAGCACAGACCGTTGGCCTGCTTGGGACCGTGGTACGGGTCTTGCCCCAAGATGACGACCTCTACCTTGTCGAACGGGCAGAGATCGAAGGCGCAGAAAATGCTCTTGGGCGGAGGATAAACTATGGCGTGTCGGTACTCACCCTTCACGAACTCTGCAAGCGTTTTGAAATACTCCTTGCCGAACTCATCTTTCAACACCACCTTCCACGACGGCTCTATTTTTACTGGCGACATAGGACGAGTGAAATGAAAATGTACTCATTTGCATTTCCGAGCTGAGGAGCCAGAAACCGGTGTTTAACGCCCTGCGCTCTCTGGCGCAGGGCTGGGCGAGCCACAGGGTTAACACCCTGTGGTCTCGCAATGCAACGGTTTACACTCCCCTCTTCCTGCGGCTCTTTCCACAAAGCGTGCGTGCTCATGTAGACACTATAGCGCATGGGCACAAGCGTCTCACATAACGCGGAAATTTTTGAATTGCCACGGATCGTCAGAATCGATATCTTCCGGGAAAAGAAGGTCCTTATCCTTACGCGCGCGCAGAGGGGTCCAATTCGTATATTTGCCGTGAACCGTACCGAGGTACGGCATAGCCACTTCGAGAGCGCGTTTGAAATCTAGATCTTCCGGCTCACAAATGCCTCGCCGCGGGTTTTCGAGTGCCCAGATGACTCCGGCGAGTGCGCCCGCTGTAACCTGCATGGTCGTCGCATTTTGATTCGGTGAAAGCTCGCGCACCTGCGCAATAGAAAGGTCCGAACCGAACCAGTACGCGCGCTTTTTGTGTCCCATCAAAAGAACACCAAGCTCATCGCCTCCACGTTCTATGTCATCCATAAGAATCCTTTTCTTACGCGGTGTCTTCCAGTTGTTTCCGGCATATTCGCGCAACGACAGAACGGTGTCATCGCAGGGATGGTATGCGTACATGACCGTCGGACGGAACACGACATGGTCGTTCTCCACGAGCGTGTAGTATTCGGCGGTGGTCATACACTCGTCGTGCGTGATGAGAAAACCGTGGTGTGAACCTTCTCGCGGCGTCCAAGAACGCACTTGAGTAAGAGCTCCGGGGCGATCGAGATACAGTGCCGCTTCATTGCCGAACGTATGCACATGCCCGCCCGTTGCGACCTCTTTCTCATGAGTTCCCCAACCTAACTCTGCCGGCTGTGTTGCCTCACTTATAAATCCATCTATTGACCACGTATTGACGAACTCACCCGGCTCTTTAAGAGCGGAGCTCACCTGTGTATCACGCTCGGCCATTTGTATCACGCGTACCTTGAGTGCTTGCATCAGACTTGCCCAATCTTTCTTTTTCTTCGGAATGTGTATCGAATCTCCAGTATCACGAGCAACGTGGAGAAGCGCTTCTTTGATGAAATGCGTGACGAGCCCGGGATTGGCCCCGTGATTTGCGACGGCCGTTACTCCGTTAGGATATTTATTTTTCAGATCGTGAATTCTACCAGTCGTACGAACGTAGTTTGTCCGTTCGGCAATTGGTACGGACGGATCTGACAAAAGTCCCGACCACTGCTCTGCTGAAGTATCGAGATAGAGCGCTCCTATCTCCTGACAAACAACGATGAGATGGCCAGAGGATACGTCTACCGATAAATTAAGCAAAAAATCACTTTTGGAAAGGTGCTTTTTGAGAACAGATGAATAATTTTCGGACGTTAGAGGGTCTATGACAAACTCGATACCGTATTGATTCGCTATGGACCTGCCTGTCTCGTCAGCCGTGACTACCTTCATCCGCCCCGGCGTTATGTCCGTATGCCGCAGAAGCATAGGGATGATGCCTTGTCCGATTGAGCCGCAACCAAGCATTATGAGACGACCGGGAAATGTCGCCTTTGTATAGAGTTCTTTCGCACCATTCGTATAATCCCAATCGTTCACTTTTTTATTGTACAGCAATCCGAACCAAATTAATGACGAGGTGTCACCTTCGCTTTCGGGTTGGTTGCGCTTTTAGGCATACCGTCCTTGCTCTTTCTTCCGTCTCTGAGAGTAATCTTTTTTATTTTAGTCGGTAGCCCCATGGTCCCAAGTAGTTTCAAGAAAGGGTCTGGATCAAGTTCCTCGACATTTACCATTGTTCTTGGCTTCCATATGCCTTTAGCGACGAGAATAGCGGCGGCAACCGGCGGAACACCTGCAGTGTAAGATATTCCCTGCGACTCCACTTCTTTGTAACATCTCGCATGATCGCAACTGTTGTAGATAAAAACTTCTTGCCACTTTTTATTCTTCCATCCTTTCACCAGGTCACCAATGCAGGTGTAGCCGGTGTACGTCTTTGCAAGTGAAGCAGGGTCTGGTAAAACCGCTTTCAAAAGCTTAAGTGGGACCACTTCAATGCCTTCTGCCGTTTTGACGAGTTTTTCTGAAAGCATGCCGATATTTTTCAAAACACCAAAGACATTGAGATAGTGGTCGCCAAAACCCATCCAAAAACGGATGCTCTTTGCGTGTATGTTCTTGTAGAGAGAATGGAGTTCGTCGTGCCCGTTTAGATACACCGGTTGTTTCCCAACAACAGGAAAATTGTAGTCCCACCGTTCAGCGTGTACAGGTCGCTCGATCCATTGACGATTAATCCACGTCCAAACCTTCTTGAACTCCCGAAAGTTTATTTCCGGATCGAAGTTGGTAGCAAAGTATCTTCCGTGCGAACCCGCATTTACATCCAAGATGTCTACTGTATCGATTTTATCGAAATAGTGTTTTTGTGCGTACGCCGCGTATGCGTTGACGATGCCCGGGTCAAATCCAACGCCAAGAATCGCATTGATGCCGGCCTTCTTACAGGCGGCTTTCTTTTTCCATTCATAATTGGCGTACCAAGGGGGATTCTCACAAACCTTATCAGGATCCTCGTGTATAGCCGTATCCATGTAGGTAACTTTCGCGTGGATACACGCTTCGAGGACCGACATATTGATGTACGCCGTTCCGAGGTTAATGACAATGGATGAATGCGTGGCTTTTATGAGCCTTACCATCTGCGCTACATTCCTCGCATCTATCTGACGCGAATATATCTTCCCTTTTCTATTCTTGAGACTTCCCTTGCGGAGAATGCTTTTAATGATGGCGTCACACTTCTCGCGTTTGCGAGAAGCTATACAGATATTCCCCAAAATGTCGTTATTTTGCGCACATTTGTGCGCCGCGACATGCGCTACTGCTCCGGCTCCAACAATAAGCACGTTCGGCTTTCTTTGCTCTTTCATATGCTACGAAAGATTATTTAAATACTCCTCGTAAGTAAAAGTGCGCACGACCTCAACCTTTCCGTCTAGTCGTTTGACGACGATGGAGGGCATCGGCACACCATTGAACCACGTTTTCTGAACAATGGTGTACCCTGCCGCGTCCGCAATCGGGATGAGATCTCCTGGGTTAAGTGTACCAGGAAATGTATATGTTCCAAAAATATCTCCGGCAAGACAAGTGCGTCCCGCAATCTGGTATTTATGTTCTGTCTTCGATCCGCCGCCAGGCAGATCTATTTTTGCATCCTCCTGATATGCAACGAGATCCGGCATGTGTACGTTGGCCGCCGCATCCACAATGGCAATGTCTATCTCATTATGAACGATATCCAAGACTTTTGTTACCAAAAAACCGGCACGCGTGATTGCGCTCTCGCCCGGTTCAAGGTATACCTGTGTATCGTGTTTCTCGGAAAACTCTTTGAGTATTTCGCAGAATGAGTCAAGAGGATATCCTTCCTTGGTAAAATAAATCCCGCCGCCGAGAGTCACCCAATCCAATTTTCGCAACAGTTCTCCATATTTCTCGCTAATGGTGTTGAGTATTTTCGATAGAGCTCCCAGATCATCGTTTTCACAATTGCAATGAAACATGACACCGCTTAGCGAATCACTAATCTCTTCTATCTCTGCCATTGATACGGACCCAAGTCGACTGAATTTTCGTGCCGGATCTGCAAGCGCGAAATGTGAATACGAAACACCCGGATTGATGCGCAGGCCTACGGGAATTCCTTTTGCGATATCATGGAAGCGTTTCAACTGCGAAACGGAATTGAAGATTATTTTGGTCGCAAATTTCCGCACTTCTCGCACCTCTTCTTCGGAGAATGCAACGCTGTAGGCGTGTGTCTCTTTACCTTGTCCGGGCAGACCGAACTTCTCGTATCCAAGCATCGCTTCAAAAAGAGAGCTTGATGTTGTCCCGTCCATATATTTACTCATCAGAGGAAAAACGGTCCATGATGAAAAGCACTTCAAGGCCAACACTGATTTTGCGCCTGACTTATCTTTCACATAAGCGATTTTCTCCATGTTTCTAAGAAGCCGCTCTTCGTCAAGAAGGTAGTACGGCGTCGAAAGTTCGGTCGCCCGTTCTTTCACGAAGTCCCAAATTGATTGCTTGAAGAACATTCTCGGATATTATATCCCGTAAATTGGCTCATTCCGACTCTACAGGGCGTTTACCCTGCGGGTCGGAATACACTCCCTGCGCACCTGCCTGCGCCGAGGCTTCGGCAGGCAGGCAAGCGCAGGGCGTTTCCGCCAATTTCTGACTCCTCGGCTCGGAAATGCAAAAGAGTACTTTTGCATTTCGCTCGCCCTACGTCGCCAGTAATACGGACTTGCACGCACAGACTTCGTGATAGCATGAAGGACATTATACACTCGCGACAAATGGCATGAAAAAGAAAAAAACCGCAAGCATGGAGAAGTCGTTCAATAAAAAATACAAAGTTCACGTCGAGTTTCCAGGAAGAATGCTTATTGTCGGATTCGGATCCATCGGCCAGGGAGTCTTACCGCTCATATTACGACACATAGGAATAGACAAAAGCTGTATTTCTATTATCACCGCGGACAAGCTCGGAGAGAAAGTGGCGAAAAAAGAGGGGGTAAAATTTGAAATATGTCCGCTCACGCGCGACAATTATAAGAATATACTCGACAAGTATCTGCGCCCCGGAGATTTTCTCCTAAACCTTTCCGTTGACGTCTCCTCTGTCGCCCTTATCGAATATTGCCGTGAACGAGACGTGCTTTATTTGGATACTGTCGTTGAACCTTGGCTTGGTGGCTACACGGACACAAGCTTATCGTTCTCCGAACGTTCAAACTACGGACTTCGAGAGACGCTGATTGCGCTTAAGGGAAATTCCGCGAATAGTCCTACCGCCGTATCTACACACGGAGCAAACCCGGGAATCGTCTCGCATTTCATTAAACGAGCGCTCCTCAATATCGCACGGGACACGCGTTTCCCTGCAAAAAAACCTGTAAGCCGGGAGGAGTGGAGCAAACTCATGCATGGCCTCGGAGTAAAGGCGATACACATCGCGGAATATGACTCGCAGGTCTCACGCAAACCAAAAAAGGTCGACAGGTTCGAGAACACGTGGTCTGTGCCCGGTTTTCACTCGGAGAGTATCTGCCAGCCCTGTGAACTTGGATGGGGTACACATGAAAAACATCGTCCCAAAAATGCACTCCGACACAAATACGGCTGTGGAGCGGCTATATATCTCGACCAGCCCGGAGCGAAAACTCTCGTGCGCACTTGGACACCAGAACACGGTCCTTTCCTTGGCCGAGCCGTTACGCATAACGAATCCATTTCTATCGCCGACTACTTCTCCTTGAAAGACAAGGCGGGGCGGGCGCTGTATCGACCGACAGTACACTATGCATATCGCTCGTGCGACGTATCCATTCTTTCCATAGAAGAATGTTTTGGCAAAAATTCAGTATTGCAAAAAGAGCAGTTGGTTCTTATGGATGAGATAGAAACCGGTATGGATGAACTGGGAGTTCTATTGATGGGACACAAGAAAAATGCCTATTGGTATGGCTCACAGCTAACTATTGAAGAAACGCGGAAGCTGGCTCCTTACCAGAATGCAACGGGTCTTCAGGTTACGGCCGGAGTTCTCGGGGGTGTCATATGGGCTATGGAGAACCCTCGCCGCGGCGTAGTTGAAGCCGATGAGATGGATTTTGAACGCGTGATGGAGATAATCGAACCGTACTTGGGAAAGATGATTGGCGCCTATACCGATTGGACGCCGCTCAAAAATCGCGGATCTCTTTTCCCGGAAGATGTAGACACAAGCGATCCGTGGCAGTTCAAGAATATATTGTTCAACTAAAAGTAGGTATGTGTAAATGATTCCATATATGGAAACACGATAGTTCTATATGTGGAACTACGACGTCGAGGTCAAGTCTAAACTAGAGCGCATGTTCACTCTTTAGCAGGATGTGCTTCTTCAATGTGCCGCCACGATTATAACTGCCCAGAGAGCCGTCGGAACGGATGACGCGGTGGCACGGAATCGCAGGGTCGTAATTAGTGCGCATGATGGCTCCGACTGCACGCGCCGCTTTCGCGTTTCCCGCTTTCCGAGCCACCTCTTTATAGGTCATGGATTTGCCCTTGGGGATTTTTCGCACAATTGCCAAGACTTTATCGCGAAATTTCATATTCCTAACGTGCCGTCCCAATCTTTTTTCCCCGATTTCTTCGCAAAGTAGAGGAGTTTCTTACCAATCGTTTCGCGGTATACGCAGTAATCGCAATTCTCCGAAGAGTCGGGTAATGCAGGGCTGTCAAGACACTTCTTTATGTTTAAAATCGTTCCTTCAACCCAAGAATCATCTCCCTTGTGCGGAACGAGCGTGACCTCAAACTCCAAAACCCCGTCAAATGCTTTTCTGTCCTTGTCCGCATTTGCGTACACGAAGTAACCGGTGTCAGAAACCTTAAAACTATTCCTGCGAAAGAGCCACTGGTACACCTCCATTTGCTGTTTATATCCGCCATGCCAATCTTTATCGAGGACCTTTATCTTTTCATCCTTACTCGTTGACTTGTAATCAACAATGATGATCTCTCCGCTGGGATTCACCCACACATCGTCAATCGCCCCCGAAACACGAAATCCTGTTTCGGGATGCGTATACTCGATACCTTTGAAATTCTCTCTCCAGACATCCATCTGCGGATGCTGGAATGGCACTGCATTAATTCCGTACTGCTCCATCAGAGGATGCGCGGTGTTGTTTGCACGATGTATATCGAACTCTTTTTTGAGAAGTGCGTCCACCGCACTATTTAAACTAAAAGGGTAGCCCGGCGGTCGTCCTGTTCCCAATTTGTTGTCGATATAAAAACAGCGTGGGCATTCTATGAAAAGACCGATTTTTGAGCGAGAGAGCCGGAATCTTTCTCCGCCATAATTCCAATTTGGATTTCTGTCGGGTTTATAGTACTGGCTCATTCCATTATAAAGTAGGATGCGGAAATTGACGTTTCTTCGCTCCTGACTTGATTAGAAAAGTTGCTCATGTCGACCTGTACACAATACCTGATATTTCGTCGCACGTAATTTCTAACGGGACTCATCAATGTAGTATACCGCGCGAGTTGCAGTCCGTCGCGTCGCGAAACATAAAACAGGCCGCTTCAAACTCTACGCGCCATTCATTCCCATTGCCTCGCTTCGGGGAAATTTCCCGCTTTCCAATAAAGGACGGGTGCGCTATGAACCCGTATGGACCGCCGAATCATGGTTCACCTCTTCGAACCAATGTTTGAATCGGTTTTCCACATACCACATCACGGTGAACATTAAGAGAGTCAAAAAGGTCGCAAAAATAGCAACGGCATACATTCCAAAACCCACCGCCATGCCGATTCCTGAGACTATCCAGAGGCCTGCCGCCGTTGTAATGCCGTGAAGCGTATCTCCGCGAAAAATTATGAGCCCCGCACCCAAGAATCCGACACCGGTGATAACCGCCGCCGCGGTGCGCATAGGGTCAAAGCCGACAACACCGACGAACGAAAGACTGACATAATTGGCCATGACGATAAATAGGCACGCGCCGAGTGCGACTAGTCCGAACGTGCGGGTTCCCGCGGTCTGCCTTGCAAAAATGGCTCGTTCGGTGCCGATGACGGCGCCTAAAAGCATTGCAAGTGCAAGCTTGCTTATGATGATGACGTTCGTATCAATAAAATGTTCAGGAGAAAGCATAGAGATAGGTTTTAGCTTCTAGCTATCAGCTGTCAGAGAATTCTTATGCACTCAGTAACTTTACCCTGAAAGCTGAAAGCTGCAACCTGAAAGCTGTTCATATGCCGCAAAGGCGTTGCGCTTCGTCGATAACATGCGATACCCGTGCGGGCTTTATGCCGTATTCTTCGAGTATATGCTTTGTGGAAATACTTCTGCATAGAACTATTTTACTGTCGAGGAAACGCCGCTTCTCACCGGTAGTCAACGTTGTGAGGCAGGTTAGAGGATGCACGTGTGCTTCTTCGATGAGTGAAAATAGATTCCGCGTACGCGGATAATCCCATCCTATGAGCGTAAGGTTGGAGCATTGCGCATACCGAACGGCGTTCCTTGTAAATCGGGTGTTTGTCACAAGCCAACCCTCATCCACACGCGACGAAGCTTCTGGAGTATTCTTTAAGTCTTCATAACGAGCAAAGACGTAAAGTGCGTCTTTTATGTCGGTCTTGCCGCCAGCATCGTTGTGAAATTTGGCTTCAATACCGACCCGCTTCCCATTCTTTTCGGCAAGAACATCCACTTCGTGCGGCGCACAACGACCTGTCAGAGCCACTCCCGTGCGCGCTCTCCAACCGTGTGCGCGCAGAATTTCAGCAAGAAATTGCTCGAAAGGAAATCCGGAAGGACCTAATTCGAACACGGCGCGCTTGACGGAATAACGCGCCGCCACGGGCGGCACTTCTTCTTTCCGAAGCATGTCGAACGCCTGGCGATATATTTCTTCCGTGGTCATGCCGGTTTTGATTTCACGCATAACGCGTGCGGCGATCCTCCCGCGCATTGTCGATGATGCTCCAGCACGCTCTAGAGAATACTCCAGCTTCGCAGGATCAAATGCTTCCTGCTCGCCGTCGGCCTTGGTTATAAGAACCTGCGCCGGCGCACGTATAATGCGCGGGCTTGCGATAATCTGGCTCATACGGCAATTCTATCAGTGCGAAAGAACTTCATCGCGCGACTTGCTGTGTATTACTTTATTGGAAAGCGGGAGATTTCCCCGCAACTCTGCCTGTCTGCGTCTGCCTGTGCGTGGACGCACGCAGACAGGTTTACCTGTGCTGGCACGGCAGACAGGTGCATCGCACAGGCAGGCGGTGGCCGCTTCTCTATCCATATATCGACCTACGAGGTCGATATATGTTGCCAGATGTGTTACTCCAACAGAAAATCGCCGATCGGCTCTATGTCCATGTCCGCGAGGTATTTCTTGATGGTCTTTCGGTAGTCGCCGAAGACATCTCCAAAGAGATCCGTATTCACGATATGAGGGAGATTTCGTTTACCGCAATAATCGCGAAAACTGCTCCACTTGTATGCATCGAGATGTTTGACGGCGGCCGCGCGGTTTTTCAACTCTAGACCTCTCCACGATTCGGCCCCTTTGAGAAAATCGAGCGGATTGAGGTGGATGTAGTGCAGTATGTGCAAAAAGTGCGCGTCGGAGTCGACGAGGATCTTTTTTGTGCGTCCCTGGAAAAGCGTTCCCACTCGTTCGTGGCGCTTGTTGAAATATTTCGCATACCCAACATTGAGCTTCATAAGGAATCTCGTGATGCCGACATCAGCAACCTCGGAGAGTAGCAGGTGATAGTGGTTGCCCATGAGGCACCAGCCGTGAATATCGACGAGCCGTTTTCGTTTTTTCGGTTCATATCGACCTCGTAGGTCGATAGACTCGACCGAACCGGTGGCGCGTGAGTAAAAATATTCTGAATTTTCGGCTGGTCGCGTATCGTTGAATATCGTGAGGCCGTACACGAAGCGTTTGCGATCGGCGTCGTCGAGAAAGATGATTCGTTTATCGACGCCGCGATTCAGAGTATGATAAAGCTCCATGCCTCCGATGGTAGCATATCGACCTCGTAGGTCGATATTGTAAATCCACGATATGATTGAGATACGGGCTCAATCATCTTGAGTTTGCGTAATGATACCGCCTCCCAAGCAGCGCTCGCCGAGATAGATGACAAGTGATTGTCCGGGTGCCGCGATGTGCGGCTCATTGAATCGAACCCGCGTTTCGCCTTCTTGCTCGAATAGTTCGGCGCGAGCGGGTACCTCGCGATACCGTGCCTCCACTTCGCACTTGAATGGAAATCCGGGCTTTTCTCCTATCCAGTGCATGTCCTCAAGTGCGACATCCCCGCGCGCGGCATCCTCGCGCCTCGTTGAGACGCGGAGCGTGTTCGTTTTCGTATGTATCGAAACGACGTAGTACTGCACGCCCGATTCCCCTTTCTCTGTCTTGAACCCATGCCGCTGTCCTATCGTATAGAGTGCGGCGCCTTCATGCTCGCCGATAATGCGTCCTTTCATGTCGAGCACAGGACCAGATTCAACGGAAATAAAGCGTGCAAGAAAATCTTTCATGGACACTTCGCCAACGAAGCACAGTCCCTGGCTGTCTGACCGCTCTGCGTTCGGGAGATTGAAGTGCCGCGCTTTTGCGCGCACTTCTGGTTTCGTCATACCGCCAATGGGAAAGAGCGTGCGCGCCAACACGTCCTCGGAAAGCGCATAAAGAAAATACGATTGATCTTTTGCTACATCCCTCCCTCGCAGTAAATAACGACTTCGTAAGTCGTTATTCTCTTGAATGCGGGCGTAGTGTCCTGTCGCAATGCGGTCGGCTCCCTCACTCTCGGCCCAGTCAAGGAAATCTCCGAACTTAATGTAGTGATTGCAAAGAACATCTGGATTGGGTGTCACGCCCATAGCGTAAAGTTTGAGCATTTCTTCAACAACGCGTTTTTTGTAGCTCTCGGAAAGATCAATCTCTTTGAACGGAATGCCAAGAGCAATCGCAACGCGCATTGCGTCCAATCTGTCCTCCCGCCACGTGCATTCGATAAATTCCGGTTGCCATATTTTTATGAAAGCACCGACCACATCGTATCCTTTACTCTTCAAAAGAGCGGCTGAGACAGCCGAATCAACGCCACCAGATAGTCCCACAAATACTTTCTGCATTCCCCAACCCTACCACCCCACGGAGGTAGGAAGCGAGCTCTGCAGGTGTTTTGAGGGGTGTCTCGTAGCGCGTCGTCTGCCGACCCCGGACAACGAGAGGCAACGCTCCGCCAGCAGGCGGAGATAGTGACCCCGAGAAACACCTGCAGGGCTTGCGACTACCCTCCCAAATACAACCGCTTCTTCTCCACATGTTTCTCGTACGTTTCGCTAAAATGCGTCACGTTATTGCGATCAGCAAGATAGTATAAATAATCGCTTTTGATAGGCGTTACGGCCGCACGGAGCGAATCGAACGATGGGCTTCCGATGGGGGTCGGGGGGAGGCCGCGAACGCGATATGTGTTATACGGCGAATCGCTCGCAAGATCAGCACTCGTAAGCTCAAACGTGGTCCTGCCAAGTGAGTAAAGGAACACCGCGTCCACCTGAAGCGGCATGCCGATATCGATGCGCTTCCACAACACACCGGCTATCATGCGACGATCTTTCGTTGTATGGGCTTCTCTCTCAAGGATGGAGGCCATAATGACAATGTCTTCCAGAGACCTTCCGGATGCCGATATCTCTTCCTCAAGTTCGACCGTGCGAGAGTAAAAACTTTGCCGCAACGTGCGCAAGACCAGACGATCGTCCGCATTCGGAAGAAAGAAGTAGGTATCAGGAAATAAATAACCTTCCATCGGTCTCGCCTCCGAAAGAAATCGCTCTTCATCGAAACGTTTCAGATACACGGCGAACAATGAAGCCATTTCGCGCACCATGGTTCCCTCGGAAACACGTATTCGTATGGGCTCTAATCCATAGACTCCGTATGAAAGTGCACGCGCGACAATGAACGCATTACGCGGTTCTTTGAAAAAGTAGTCCCCGAATTTCACGTTTCTTTCCCGTCCAAAAACGTACACGGCGGAACGAAAAAGGGTCGCTGAACGTACGACCTGTTCGCGCTCAAGAAGCTCCGCTATCTCGGAGAGAGACAGCCCCTCTGGTATTTCGACGAGTTCGCCGGCGGGAAATGCGCTCGGTGGTCGTATAAAGACAAGATATGGGATAAGTATGACGACAACGATGACGGGAACAATGATGAGCGTGCGTTGATTCGCATTTTCGCGCGAATACGAAAGGAATTTCTCAATGACGACATGCGTCTTATCCAGCGCCTTTTTTAAAATATTATTAAAGTTCTTCATTGGGAAAAAGTGTCAATCTATAAATGACTCGTGTATCAATTGGGACAAAAATCATTTCGGCAAATTGGGAGGCGGTTCTGCCTTCTTTGCCGGAATACGTTCAAGACCGGGGCTTGTAATCGCTGAAGACGGCGGGTGCCACAGTGTCGCGAGAGCTTCCACCGACATCATGTTATGTGGTAAGACCCACGGCGTATAGAAATGCGCTCGACGACGATAACAATCAAAGAATCGCTGCGCCATGGTAATCCAACGCATATCCCAAAGATCTTGCCATGGATAATCGAATGGGTTATGCCAGCGACGCGGACGCATCTGGTTTCCCCATTGCGGGTTCGCTATAGGACGCCATATCCAACGAATGCCTGTGTAGCTTGCGGAACTGAAAGTATCCGGAGGAGCGATATAGACACCGCGCGCGCCGACGTTGAAAGGGAGCTTGCCCATGTTTCGGTCTATCGCTTTTACTTGCTCTGATTGACGAAATTGTGGAACACGGGCGCCACGCCGCCATGCTTCAGACGGCATGGCCGCACCCTCGCCTCCCGCAGCTTCCTTGCGTATCTTTTCTATCTCATCCTTGAGAAGTCCGATGTATCTGCTCTCTGTCCCAAACAACGTTCCTTTTTTGCGTCGCTGGTCACTGCACTGCGTGATTATTATCTGCATCCACATTTGTTCTTCCGGTTTTATGGAACTCAAACGCTCAATGACTTGCGCTAAAGGATCCACTTTGTATTCTTCTTTCGGGTCCGTATCCAGCTCAAAATCTATGTAGGAGCGGAATTGGTACGCGTCATTGCGCGGCTCGTAGCGCCAATCCGTGCAAAAACATTCGTGCACATCAGGATCGTATGCAAATTTTGACGCATAGTCTTCCGCTTCCGTAAGCTCAACTTCAGGATACTGCGCGTACATTGCCGATTCCACAACCTCGCGCCATTCCCGTCGGCACCAGATATAGAAGTGTACTTCACCGCCGAACGAAGCCATCTCAAGAGAGAACCATGGACGCGCTTGTCCCTGGAACACGCGATTAAAGAACGTGGTCTCGCCCGAGTCCGTCCATAGCTTCGTAAGAACCTCCTCCATTGCGCGCGGAGATTTTACGATGTCGCGCGGGAACTTTACTTCCAAAAGCATATTGTCAAGACCGGCGATGAAAGACGCACGTGTATACCAAATCCATGCTTTCCACCCGCCAATAACGGAGACTACAGGGAGCCATATCGGGAGCGTGCCGAACACCCACTCGAATGCGAAAAGCGGCAAGTTGGGTATTAATCGCCAAAGTATGCCGAGAAGTCCTGCGAACAAAATGCTCAAAAGAAGACCGCGTGAGATACCCCAAAATCCTCCAAAGAAATCGTCGACTATGGTGTGAAAATCGAATGACAGCAGGTCCCCGATGCGGCCCTTAAAAACCGCTGATGTTATTATTTCCTCCTGTTCGAAATTCAGAGCCATGCATCTATGATAATGCAAAAGAGCCGAAAACAAAGGCAAAAGTGTGGAAGATCAACGCAAAAATACCCGCCTTGGAAGAATCGTCGAACGCTACTTTACGAGTGTGTATTTGCCATCCGGAAGACGAATGAACATTCCGTTCTGAAGATTGACCGCGATGGTCGCGTCTTTCACATAGCGTTCCCGCTTCACGCGCTCTATTATTTCGTCGCGTGAAAGCGCCTCTTCGCGCTCCAGTATGCTTCTGATGACGTCGCGCACGACTCCCGGTTCATAGCCCCACTCCTTAAGCGCATAGAGGCCGCGACCAACGAGAACAAAACGATTATCTTTAATGAGCTCATTGTGTGTCGTTGCCGGATGCGCCTTTCGCTCGAAAAGTTTTTCGACGTTTTTGGCGACTTCTATGAAATGCATCGGCGAACCATGGCGCTTTAGTGTCAGGTAGGCGAAATCGCGCGTGTTCTTTATTCGTACATGCGGCGATTCGACGCGCCCCCACTCACCCAACGGATTCCTTCCCACCCGTTTAGAGATGAGAAGCCAGCGCATGAGGACCTCCCTCGAACGATTCTTCACGCCCTCTTGCTTGAGAAATTTCGCGAATAAACCCAAAAACTCTTCTTCCGGTGTAAGGAACTCCACATCGACTGCCTCATGTAAGTGTGACAGCGCACGTTCGACGGACTCTGCAAGCGATTCATCCGCATGCCATCGTGTTTTGAAGTGCACATTCTCGCGCCGATCACCGAAATGATGCCCAACCGTCAAAAGAAAGAGTATGTGATTGCGTTCCGTTTCGTTCTTCGAAAGTTCCCGAAGAATGCTTTCCTCCGGAACAACACCGCCCAGCTCATGGATGACCCGTTTGAGATCTTCCCAAGCACCCGAGTGAGCGCCGTATGCTTCCGACTCCCTGACCGCATTCAAGCCATGACTCTCGATTTGGCGGATGCGCTCGCGCGTGATGCTGTATTCCTTTCCGATGGCATCCAATGTGCGCATCTCCCCCTTCGGAGAGAGCCCAAAGCGGTCCGTTAGAACCTTGCGAGAACGCTCCGGCAATCCCGAGAGCAGGTCTTTTGTAACTGATTTTGGTGAAATAGTAAGCATAGAGGGCATAGTTGACGCACAATATATACCGTGTCTTACCTTATATCAAGTAGGTGGGGTAGTGTCAATGTGCATAGCACAGTGATATATCGATACGCGCCTTCAAAAAGGCGTGGAAGGATCACAATCGATGGGTAGTGAGCGCCTTGCGCCTCCCAATATTCTTTTTCCACACGAAAACCCCAAATTTGAGAAATACTTCTCCCTTATGGGAAACCTTCTCATGATATCATCGCCGTATGGTTGAAAAAGCTCTCCGTATCCCGCCACAAGATACCGAGATGGAGCGTGCGCTCCTCGGCGCTCTTCTTCTGAATCAGAACGCAATGTATGAAGTCGCCGATTTGATCGGGGTGGATTCATTCTACGCAGGCAAACACAGGATCGTTTTTGACGCTATGCTCTCACTCTATGCAAAGAGTGAGCCGATAGATGTTGTAACCGTTTCGGGAAAACTTAAAGAACGCAAACAGCTTACCGAAATCGGCGGAGCGGCATTTTTGGGCGAGCTCACGAGCGCAGCCGCTTCTCCGGGAAGTGCGCGGCATTATGCAGAAAGTGTTCAAACAAAATTCGTCTTGCGTGCGCTACTCGATGCCGCGGCAAAAATAGGCGAGCTTGGATTCCAAGAAGATCGCGAAGTTGAGGAGGTTCTCGACGAGGCGCAAGCGGCTGTTTTTTCAGTTACGCAAACTCCAATGCTACGTTCGTTCAGCACCATCAAAGACGAGCTCACGGAGGCATGGGAACGGCTTGAACGGCTTCAGAAACACGAAGGTACTCTGCGCGGTGTTCCGACGGGCTTCGCCCAGCTTGATAATCTGTTGGCTGGTCTTCAAAAATCCGACCTCATTCTTCTTGCCGCCCGTCCTTCAATGGGAAAAACCGCGCTCGCTTTGGATATCGCAAGATTAAGTGCAACAAAACACGGAACATCAACGGCCGTTTTCTCTCTTGAGATGAGTTCCCAACAGTTGGTCGATCGCATGCTCGCCGCGCAAGCTGGTGTTAATTCATGGCGTCTTCGCACAGGAAAAATTAAAAGTGAGGAGGAATTTGAACGACTCCAGGAGGGTATGAGTGTTCTTGCCGAAGCGCCTATTTATATTGACGACAAAGCTTCATCTACCGTTCTTCAGATG